>OQVH01002202.1_pt1 | contig 10628 bp, 9 predicted proteins | sample 1691641 | NCBI WGS metagenome assembly OQVH01 (sample SAMN03418286, study PRJEB22391) | human gut metagenome | biome: human-gut; feature: organic feature; material: feces | host: Homo sapiens | place: Italy | collected 2013-04
GCAGATATGTTTTCAAAGGTAAAGGGACTGTTTATGGAGTCTGATGTGAGCGATATAAGCGAGCACCTTGCTTTTCAGTTCAATATAACAGGAGAGGCAGAGGGAATTTTTTATGCCGAGGTAAAGGATGGTGTGTTGGCAGTGGAGCCGTATGAGTATTTTGACAGGGATGCGATTTTTATATGCAGCGCAGAGACTCTTTTTAAGCTGGCAGAAGGAAGGATTGATCCGATTCTTGCATTTACAACAGGCAAGCTCACGGTGGAGGGAAATATTGATAAGGCACTTCGCCTGAAGCAGATTATAGACAGTAAGAAGGCGTAGGTGATGAGGATGAAGTGGGGAATAATTGCAGGTGTTTTAGGTGGTATTGCTGCAGCAGAGGCAGGCGGCAGTGCTTATTTCTACAGGAGGACCATGATGCGCTACAATGCCAAGAAGGAGCGCACGATGAAGATGTCGGGGGTTGACTGGGAGAGCTATTACAGCTTTATGAAGCCGCACGGAGAGTGGATGAGAGCACAGACTCATGAGGATGTGTGGATTAAGTCTGATGATGGATTAAGACTGCATGCCACATATTTTCCGGGGATAGATGGAGGTAATCCGGATAAAGCCGTCATATGCTTTCACGGCTACACAAGTGAAGCTATGTCTGATTACAGCAGCATATCCAATTACTATTTAAAGAAGGGCTATAGCATGCTGCTTGTAGATGCGAGGGCACATGGACAAAGCGAGGGTAAATTCATAGGCTTCGGCTGCAAGGACCGCTATGATGCGCTTAAGTGGATTGACTGGATGATTAAGAAGGCAGGCAATGGCATAAGGATTGTTTTGATGGGAAATTCCATGGGAGGTGCCACTGTGCTTATGGCAAGTGGACTTAATCTGCCGGAGCAGGTGAAGGGAATTGTGTCAGACTGTGCATTTACCTCGCCTAAGGCGGTATTTACACATGTGCTTCACAGCATGTACCATCTGCCGGCTTTTCCGATGATTCAGATTGCAGATTTTGTGAACAGAAAAATGGCAGGGTATGGGCTTGATGAATGCAATGCTGCAAAAGAGGTGCAAAAGGCGAAGCTGCCTATTTTGTTTATCCATGGTGATAAGGATACATTTGTGCCATGTAGCATGTGTGATGAGCTTTATGCAAGCTGCGCGTCACAAAAGACAAAGCTGATAGTAAAGGGTGCAGGACACTGCGAGAGCTATTACAAGAATACGAAAGCTTTCGAGGACGCACTTGATAAATTTTTGGAAGGAGTTATGAGATGATGAAGACGAGAAAGGGACACAACGTATATCCGATTACGGTTGCACAAAAATTTCATTTGTACTATGTAAAGTACTGTCCGAATATGGCAGTACTCAATATAGGTACAAGCCTGACAATCGGCACGGAGCTTGACTGGAACGTGCTAAGGGATTCAATCAACTACGCGTATGCCAGAAACGAGGCCATGCGTATCCGCTTTACAAGGGATAAGGATGGAGAGTGCTATCAGTATATTGCGGATGTGGATGAGGATTTTAAAGAGAGAACTGTCGATTTCAAGGATTTTACGGATGTAACCATGGAGGAGGCAGAGAATGAGATGCAAGGCTGGACACAGGTGCCGTTTGAGTTTGAGGACTCTCCTATGACCAAAATCGTGATGATAAAGATGCCGGATGGATTCAATGGAGTGTACTTCTTAGGTCATCACATGGTGGTTGATGCGCAGTCACTTATTGCATTTTTAAAGGATATTATTGAGATATACTGTAATGCCATGTATGAGGGAGTACCTTTTCCAAAGGATATGTGCTCATATATCGAGCAGCTTAAAAAGGATCTGGCATATGAAGCCGGAAGTAAGGCACAGCTTAGGGACAGAGAGTTCTTTGAGAAGCTTATCAGACAGTCGGAGCCAATCTACAACGGAATCGACGGCACAGCAAAGCTTGATGCGGCAAGAGAACTGATGCATGATAACAAGCTAAGGAGTGCATTCAATGCATCGGATGATGTCACCTCAGCGCTTGATATCTTTCATCTGGAGGCTGAGCCGACAAAGCGTCTTATGGATTTTTGCGAGAAATATCATATTTCGCTTGCTTGTCTGCTTCTCATGGGAATCAGGACGTTTTTCCAGAAGGAAAACGGCTTCGATGATGTCTCCGTAAACAATGCCATCGCCAGACGTGCGACACTTAAGGAGAAGAAGTCAGGCGGCACACGTATTCATTCGTTTCCGTTTAGGACGTGCTTTTCAAAGGATGTACGCTTTATTGATGCCGTGTATACCATCAGGGATAAGCAAAACGAGCTGTTCCGCCATGCAAACTACAACCCGACAGAGTACTTTGCACTGCGCTCAAAGACCTATCCGCAGCCAAAGGCAGGGCTTACATATGAGCCGATGTCGCTTACATATCAGCCTATGACCTTAAAGGAAAAGGGCTTAAACGACCTGGGAGATATAAAATACAAGACTAAGTGGTACCCGAACGGCATGACTACACAGGCTATGTATCTAACGGTAATGCACCGCCCGGAGGACAACGGACTGGATTTCAGCTTCGAGCATCAGGTCAAGGCAGTCTCAAGAAAGCAGCTTGAGTATATGTACTATTACCTGTGCAAAATCATGTTCAAGGGAGCAGAAAACCCTGAGCTTACAATAGGCGAAATCATTAAATTAGTGTAGTGGATTAGGAAACGTATTAGGTAAAAGGAGATTATTATGTTTGATGAATTAGTGGAAATTATCTGTAATTATGTTGATGTTCAGCCGGCAGATGTGCACGAAGAGTCACGTTTTATGGAGGATCTGGGCTTCACGTCATTTGACTTCATGAGCATGCTCGGGGAGATAGAGGATACCTTTGATGTGGAGATTGAGCAGACAAAGGCTGCAGAAATCCGCACAGTACAGGAAGCAGTCGATTATCTTGAGACATTAAAAGACGCATAATGGGTGAAGATAGGAGGAAATATGTTATTTCACACAATTCCGGATATTCTTTCATATGCAAATGAAGCTTACGGCGCGGATGACGCGATAAGATGGAAGAAATCCAAAAATGAGATAGAGTCAAGAACCTACAGTGAGCTTAAGAATGATACAGACAGCTTTGCCAATGCCATCGAAAAGCTTGGCAAAAAAGGGCAGCATATCGCTGTAATAGGCCCTTCATCATATGAGTGGATAGTATCATATCTGGCAATCACAGAAAGCGGAAGTGTTGCGGTTCCAATCGATGCATCGCTTCCGGCAGCGGATATATGTGAGCTTTTGGACAGAGCCAGTGTGAGGATGCTTATATTTGATGAGGCACGTTCGGATGTGGCTGAGGCCGCAGCTAAAAGCTGTCATGATATAAATGTGTATGTGTCTATGAACAGTACAGAGCATTGTCCACAGGTGCTTTCGTTTAAAGGGCTTATAGATGACAACAGGGGAAGCTACGAGCCGGCAGTGGCAGAGGATGCGCTTTGCACTATCATGTTTACGTCCGGAACCACAGGAAAGAGCAAGGGAGTCATGCTGACGCAGAACAACCTGGCTGAAAATGCCACATGCCTTGACATGAAAATTGGACCTCACACGGTAATCTTGTCTGTGCTTCCGATACACCATGCATACTGTCTGAGCATGGATATTCTGAAAGGAATTTCACTGGGTTCGGTAATCTGCATCAATGATTCCATCATGCGCATGGCAAAAAATATACAGCTTTTTACTCCCGACATGATTCTTATGGTGCCTCTTATGATTGAGACATTTGCCAGAAAGCTCGAGGAGGTAAGGGCAGCAGGACTTCCGGCAGTTTGTGCTTATGACCGGAGAACACTCCGTCATGTAAGAAAATGTTTGGAGAGAGGCTTCATACAATCTGCAGTGGCGGTGCGTACCTAAATCCTGATTATGTTGATTTATTTGCAGAGTTTGGTATCACCATATTGCAGGGCTATGGCATGACGGAGTGTTCTCCGGTCATAAGCACAAATCTAAGCTGGGATATCCGCAAAAACTCGGTAGGCAAGCTGATGCCAAACTGTGAGGCAAAAACAGTTGACGGTGAGCTTTTTGTCCGCGGTACAAGTGTGATGCAGGGCTATTATAAGATGCCAAAGGAGACTGAGGAGACACTGTCGGACGGCTGGCTTCACACGGGTGACTTAGGCTATGTGGACGAGGATGGATATATTTATCTGACCGGCAGAAGAAAAAATCTGATTATCACCAAAAACGGTGAGAATGTGTCACCGGAGGAGCTTGAAAACGCTCTGAGCGTAAATCATCTCATAAAGGAAATCATAGTGCGTGAGTCTGAAGGAGTGATTGAAGCTGAGATTTTCCCGGACAGAGAGTATGCTCAAAATGCAGGTATCGTCGATATAAGGGCAGCACTGCAGGCGCTTATCGATGAGTACAATGTGAATGCACCTGCCTACAAGCGTATCTATAGCCTTAAAGTAAGGGAGAGTGAGTTTGAAAAGACGGCTTCACGTAAGATAAAGAGAAGCTGATAGAAATAATCACATAGTTACTATAATACTAAAAAGAGGAAGCCGATGCATGTGGCTTGCATCGGCTATATATGAAAAAGATTAGTATGAGTATTGCGTAATTAATATGTTTTGTTGCTTTTGTTTTGTATCTTTCGTTTATGATGTTAGTATACAAATCAATTGTGAAAACCGTGTGTTTTGAATTTCACTTTTCTGTAAACAAAATATGAACAAACTGTGCAGTCCTAAGGTACCATAAAAAATCCTTAGACAATATCATGATTTTGTGTATAATTATAGTATCGGTATTTGTTATTGCATATAGGATAAGATTTTATGCATAATCAAACAGCGATATTATTTTTTTACAAGGGGAAAAAGATGAAATTATTAAGTTTTGCAATCCCATGTTACAATTCAAAGGATTACATGGAGCATTGTATAGAGTCTATCCTGCCGGGTGGAGATGATGTGGAGATAATTATTGTTGATGACGGTTCAAAGGATGAGACGGCAGCGATAGCTGACAGATATGCAGCCGAATATCCTGACATAGTAAAGGCTGTACACCAGGAGAACGGTGGACATGGAGAGGCTGTAAACACAGGTCTCAAAAATGCCACAGGCAAATATTTCAAGGTCGTTGACAGCGATGACTGGGTGGATTTGGAATCATACAAGAAGATACTGGACAAGCTAAGGGAGTTTGAGCAGGAGAATACACAGATTGATATGCTTCTTGCCAACTATGTCTACGAGAAAGAAGGAGCAAAGCGTAAAAAGGTTATGCGTCAGACCGGCTTTCCACGCAATGAGATATTTACCTGGAGTGATATAAAGCATATTCACAAGGGACATTACATACTGATGCATTCGGTAATATACAGGACAGAGCTTTTGAGAAGCTGTGGACTCAAGCTGCCAAAGCATACCTTTTATGTGGATAATATCTATGTATATAAGCCGCTTCCGTATGTGCGCACGATGTACTATCTGGATGTGGACTTCTACAGATATTTTATCGGTCGCGATGACCAGTCGGTCAATGAGCAGGTGATGATACGCCGTATTGACCAGCAGATTCGTGTAAATAAGATTATGTTTGATGATGTCAAATTGAATGAGATAACAAATGAGATGTGCAGGAAGTATATGTACAGCTATCTGGAGATTATTACGACTATTTCTACTATTCTGGCAATTATCTCAGGCACCGATGAGAACATGGCTAAGAAGGATGAACTGTGGGCATACATGAAGGAGCACGATGAAGAAACCTACAAGAAGCTGCGCCATGGAGTCATGGGACAGTTAATGAACCTGCCGGGCAAGGGAGGCAGAAAGGTAGCTATCGGTGCGTATAAGCTGTCACAGAAGGTTGTTGGATTCAATTAGACGGATGTGAAATAAGGAGTATTATATGGATGAAGTATATAAGCAAATTGTTAATATAGCAAAAAAATATAATACAAAAAAAGTAGTGCTGTTTGGTTCACGCGCCAGAGGCACGAATCATCCTAAAAGTGATATTGATCTGGCTATTTATGGATGTGAGAATTTTGGTGATTTATCGGATTGTCTTAATGAGGAGTTGTGGTCTTTACTAAAGCTGGACATAATAAATATGGATGATAAGCATATTTCACCGGTACTGGTGACAGAAATAGAAAGGGATGGGAGGGTATTGTATGAAAAAATTTGACCAGTATGTCAGACACTTGAGGATATTGTCAAGGGCATTTGATGAAGACTTGACAAATGATTTTATTGTGAGCGGTATAATTGATAAATATTATATACAATTTGAGCTGGGCTGGAAGGTCTTAAAGGAGCTGTTACGATATGAGGGCGCTAATCAGGCTGCAACAGGTTCTCCAAGAGAAATTATAAAAACTGCATATGCGTATTATGATTTTATTGATGAGAGTGTCTGGCTTGGAATGTTAAGAGACAGGAATGATACAACTCATATATACAATGAGGAAGCTGCACGTCAGCTTGTGAATAAGGTGCTTGACAATTATATTCATGAATTTCAGGTGCTGGAAATGAAAATTAAAGAAAGATATTCAGATGAAGTATTATCATCAATTAATTAAAAAAGACCACAGGGCATCAAAACAGATGAACTGTGGTCTTTTAATATTGCAATTAAATTATTCTCCAAGTGTGAGCATGGTATCTATGCAGGCCTTGGCCTTTGTTCTTATATCGTCAGGCAGTATGATTTCTTCTCCGCCTGCTCCCTTAACACAATTGTATACATCCATAAGGGTAGTGAGCTTCATATTGTGGCATACGCAGTCCTTTGAGAGCGGATAGAAGCTCTTTTCAGGGCACTCATACTGTAAGTGCTGCAGTATGCTGTTTTCAGTTCCGATGATAAATTCCCTGTCTGTGCTGTTTTTAGCATAGTCAATGATGCCGGTGGTGCTTCCGATATAGTCAGCAGCCTTTGAAACCTCTGCAAGGCACTCCGGATGTACGAGAAGTTTTGCAGCAGGATGAGCCGCTTTTGCTCTCTCAACATCTGCTATTGACATGCGCAGGTGAGTAGGACAGCCACCATGTACAAATTTGAAGGTCTTTTCCGGAACCTGTTCCTCAACCCATGCGCCCAGATTGCAGTCAGGGATGAAAAGAATCTTGTTATTGTCAATATTTTTAACAATTTTTACAGCGGATGAAGATGTGACGCACACATCGCATATGGTTTTAAGCTCTGATGTGGTGTTTATGTAGGCAACCACTGTATAGTCAGGGTTCTCGGCCTTTAACGATTGTAAGAGCTCTACATCGAGCTGCTCCGCCATAGGACAGCCTGCTGCGCTGTTTGACAAAAATACATGCTTGTCAGGAGATAAAATCTTGCAGGTTTCTGCCATGAAGCGGACACCGCACATGAGCACATTCTTCTGTGGTGCTGTGGCAGCCTGTTTGCTGAGTCCATATGAGTCGCCTGTGAAGTCGGCAACCTCAAGTATCTCGTGACTCTGATAAGCGTGAGCTAATATACAGATATCATTTTCCTTCTTTAATCGGATAATCTCATCCTGTAATTCTCTTGTTGTCATCATAATATGATATACCTCTTGAAATTCCTAGTGTGATTGAAGCACAGTTATATCAATGTAAGCCCCTTTTGGATTTTACATAAAGAACCGGCCCAAATAAATAAGTTACTTGTCATTATACTTAGCTGTAAACCAGCTGTCAACACAAAAGTTTTACAGGTGTCTTGTCAGTTGTAAATTTTAGTGTTATAATACGCCCATTACAGTAAATCGCATCCTGGGGGATGTTGCTAAAGAAGCGGCTACATCGGTGGATGCAGGTAAATAAAAGAGGTAACATATTATGAATACAGATGTACTTATTGTGGGAAGCGGCTGCTCAGGTCTTTATTGTGCGCTTAAGCTTCCAAGAGACATAAGAATTACACTGATAACAAAGTCAGATTTGGAGAGCAATGATTCATTTCTGGCGCAGGGCGGCATGTGCATGCTTAAAGAGCAGTCTGATTTCGACAGCTTTTTTGAGGATACCTTAAAGGCCGGCCACTACGAGAATGACAAGGAGTCGGTTGAGATAATGATAAACTCATCACCTGAGGTGGTTGAGGATCTCGTTTCATACGGAGCAGATTTTGCGAGAAATGATGACGGCTCACTTGCCTATACGAGAGAGGGAGCTCATTCACACAACAGAATTATTTTCCATGAGGATGTGACCGGAAAAGAGATAACAAGCACATTGCTTGCACAGGTTAAGAAGCTTTCAAATGTGACACTCATGGAGTATACGACGATGGTTGACATCATCGAAAGGGATAACAAATGCTACGGCGCCATCATCAGAAAACAGGATGGCACGCTGGAAAAGGTGACAGCGGCATACACTGTCATGGCTTGTGGCGGAGTTGGAGGACTGTACAGATTTTCAACAAATTTCAGACATCTGACAGGTGACTCGCTTGCCATTGCAAAAAAGCATGGCATAGAGCTTAAAAACCCGGACTATGTGCAGATTCACCCAACGACCTTTTACACGAAAAAGCATGAGGACAGAAGCTTTCTCATTTCAGAGTCCGTAAGAGGGGAGGGTGCTAAGCTTTTAGACAAGAATATGAACAGGTTTGTCGATGAGCTCTTACCAAGAGACGTGCTGACCGGCAAAATCCGTGAGCAGATGAAAAAGGACGGCACAGACTTTGTCTGGGAGGATTTGCGTACCATTCCAAGGGATGAGCTTGTATCACATTTTCCAAATATCATTGAACATTGCAAGGAGATGGGATATGATGTCTTCAAGGAGCCTATTCCTGTTGTTCCGGCACAGCACTATTTCATGGGCGGTGTCAAGGTGAATCACCACAGCCGCACATCCATGGAATGTCTCTATGCAGTTGGAGAGACAGCTTGCAACGGAGTGCACGGAAGAAACCGTCTTGCAAGCAATTCACTGCTTGAGAGCCTGGTATTCGCAAAGCGTGCAGCAGGACAGATGGCGGAGCTTGGCTTTGTAAATGATGAGATAGCAGCCAAAAAGACCGCAGATAGCATCGACCTCGCAGACTACAGCGATGAAAAAGCTGTAGAGAGAGAATACAGGAAGCTCGCCATGGAGGCAATAGAGGGCCGCACCGGCGCAAAAGACATGAATGCCGAATCAGGTGTCACCTACATTCAGGCATAAAAGCAAGTATCAGCCTTTAAGCGAGTGGACAGCCAAAGGCTGGCCATACGAGCAATATCGGAAATTATAGACAAGCTACAGTCCGTACATCATAGAGGCGATTTTAAGTGCGGTAATAGCTGTAGTAACCAGGTTTCGCACTCAAAAAACTAGGAAGCCGGAGAGTACACAGTGTGTTCCGAAGAAAAATATGAACTGCCACGGGGTTCCATTAACGCAGTTAATGCGAACAAGTGGCAAATTATAAAGCGCTATCCCAAAAAAATCCCGTGGCTGACTTCATATTTTTCTGAGGAATATACTGCGTACTACCCCGGCACCGCACAGCATAAAAAGTGCGAAACCGTAATAAATAAGAATAATTTGAACGAAAGGAATCTAACTATATGTACGATCAGGTAACACTGGGTCTCAACGTAGACCCATTCATATTAAGCGCATTAAAGGAGGACATCACAAGCGAGGACGTATCCACAAACAGCGTGATGCCACATCCACAGGCAGGAGAGGTGGATTTAATCTGCAAACAGGACGGAATCATCTGTGGACTGCAGGTTTTTGAGAGAGTTTTCACACTGCTTGATGCAGATACAAAGGTAGAGTTTTATGTAAAGGATGGCGATAGGGTAGAAAATAAGCAGCTTATCGGCAAGGTTTACGGAGATATCAGAGTACTCTTGTGCGGTGAGAGAACTGCGCTCAATTATTTACAGCGCATGAGTGGAATTGCCACATATACCAGTCAGGTTGCAGCACTCTTAGAGGGCACCGGTATCAAGCTTTTGGATACCAGAAAGACAACTCCAAACAATAGAATTTTTGAAAAATACTCGGTCAGAGTCGGTGGTGGAAACAACCACAGATACAATCTCTCGGATGGAGTGCTTCTTAAGGATAACCACATCGGAGCAGCTGGCGGTGTAAAAGAGGCAATCGCCATGGCAAAGGCCTATGCTCCGTTTGTCAGAAAGATTGAGGTTGAGGTAGAGAGCTTTGATATGGTGAAGGATGCGGTTGAAGCCGGTGCCGACATTATCATGCTCGACAATATGACGGACAGAAGAACACGGATATCGCCGTTTACGGTTGCGAGCAGATCGCCTTTTTTGACTTCATCGCCGTCTTTCACATACGGAATAATATCGGTTTTCTCATCGAGCAGAGTAAATACTCTTGTAAATACTTCCATCCCGGCAATGACGCCGTCCTGTTTGCAGAGAAGCTGTACCGTTCCCTGGCAGGCTTCTGGCATGACAGCATTCGTGGTTACATCTTCACTGGAGATATCTTCCTGCAGTGCCAAAAGCAGCAGATTATCCACATTTCAAAAGCGATCGAGATGGCACGTGATTATGCTCCGTTTGTGCGCAAGATTGAAGTCGAGTGCGAAAATATTGATATGGTCCGCGAAGCAGCAGATGCAGGTGCC
>OQVH01002215.1_pt1 | contig 10577 bp, 10 predicted proteins | sample 1691641 | NCBI WGS metagenome assembly OQVH01 (sample SAMN03418286, study PRJEB22391) | human gut metagenome | biome: human-gut; feature: organic feature; material: feces | host: Homo sapiens | place: Italy | collected 2013-04
CAATCCAGTTCTTCGTAACGTGTTTCCTTCGCCCGATCACCCTGTGGCCGTTCCCTTCTGATGCTTTGGCTGAACGTGCCCGTCAGGTAAAGGGTATTCTTGTAGTAGAACTGAACAGCGGACAAATGATTGAAGACGTTATGCTGGCCGTTAAATGTCAAATACCCGTAGAACACTTCGGTCGCCTTGGTGGTATTGTACCCGACCCGGACGAAGTTATTGAAGCTTTAAAAGAAAAAATTATAAAATAAGTAAGAATAAATGGACAGCATTGAAAAAACCAGGACAATACTGAACGCTCTGTTCCTGATTGGAGCTGTTGCTTCATTCATACTCTACTTCTCATTGGGAGACGATAAAACCCTGTTCTTCTATGTATGCGGGGCTTCCTTGTTTCTCAAAATGATGGAGTTCGTTTTTCGTTTCTTACTACGATAATACAGGAGGATCAAGATATGACAAAAGAAGAAATCATAAAACCCGAAAACCTAGTATACCAAAAACCACGCCTGCTCAATGACAATTCGATGCATTATTGCCCGGGATGTAGCCATGGAGTCGTACATAAGCTGATTGCTGAAGTCATTGAAGAAATGGGCATGGAAGAAAAAACTATCGGTGTCAGCCCGGTAGGATGTGCCGTATTTATGTATAACTATCTGGATATTGACTGCCAGGAAGCAGCACACGGACGTGCTCCAGCTCTGGCCTCTGCCATAAAAAGACTGTGGCCGGACAGACTGGTATTCACTTACCAGGGAGATGGTGACCTGGCTTGTATCGGTACTGCTGAAACGATCCATGCACTCAACCGCGGTGAAAATATTACAATTATCTTCATCAACAATGCCATTTATGGTATGACGGGAGGACAGATGGCCCCGACCACTCTGCTGGGTATGAAGACAGCAACCTGTCCTTACGGACGTATTCCTGAGATACATGGTTATCCTTTAAAGATGACTGAAATCGCTGCAACCTTAGAAGGAACCTGCTATGTAACGCGTCAGTCAGTACATAGTGTACCGGCAATCCGTAAAGCCAAAAAGGCAATCCGTAAAGCTTTTGAGAACTCCATGCAGGGAAAAGGTTCCAACCTTGTGGAAATCGTTTCAACCTGTAATTCCGGCTGGAAGATGAGTCCGGATGCAGCCAACAAATGGATGGTAGAAAACATGTTCCCATTCTATCCCATCGGTGACCTGAAAGATACAAGTGAGAATAAATAACGAAAGAAAGAGCGTATATGAAACATGAAATAATTATAGCCGGATTTGGCGGACAAGGCGTACTTTCTATGGGAAAGATTCTTGCCTATTCTGGATTGATGGAAGACAAAGAAGTGACCTGGATGCCTGCATACGGTCCTGAACAGCGTGGTGGTACAGCCAACGTTACCGTTATCGTAAGTGATGAACGGATCTCTTCACCGATCCTCAGCAAATATGATATCGCCATTATTTTAAACCAGCCCTCTCTTGCCAAGTTTGAAAACAAAGTGAAACCGGGCGGTATACTGATCTATGACGGTTATGGAATTATCAATCCTCCTACCCGTCAGGATATTCAGATTTACCGGATTGACGCAATGGATGAAGCCAACGAACGTAAAATGGCCAAGACATTCAATATGATCGTTTTAGGCGGATTGCTGAAGCTTTGTCCCGTGGTATCGATCGACAGCGTGATCAAGGCTCTGAAAAAAACTCTTCCGGAACGCCATCATCATCTGATCCCGATGAACGAAGAAGCCATCCGGATCGGTATGGATATTATTCGGAAAGCCTGATTCCTGAAATATTTTTCTTCGAATACAGGTTCTGACGGATTATGCAACTTCCTGACAAGACTCTTGCAGGCAGGTTGCATAATCCGTATTTATTTGTGGTCCATACAGATATTTTGAAAATAATAAGCCCCCGTTATCCCGGGATTTCATTTTATATTGTATCTTTGTCCACATGATGAAAAAGATATTTTTTGCAATTGTGTTAGCAATGATATGTGGAAGCATATCTGCTCAGACGAATTACCAGAATCAATATAGCCAGTTCGGCAATTCATATACAACAGACGAAAACGGAAACAGAATTGACCGTAACGGAAACAGAGTCGACAGGGATGGAAACCCCATTGATACAACAGCTGTCATTGATGCCAACACCATCCCCATCGGTATCCAGTCATGGACCATTGATCCGCGTTTCGGGAACTCTACGGAAGTACCTGTAGATACTCTACAACATGGATTCCAGAATACGAATGACACCGGAGGACCTACCGGCCACTACACCTATCTGGGTAACCTGGGAGCTCCGCGTATTGCTCATGTTTTCTTTGAACGTAAAGAAGGGAACCAGTTCTTCTTTACCGATCCGTATGACTTTACCGTACGTCAACCGGAAGATATCATCTACACCAACACGAAATCACCTTATACCAATCTGACTTACTACAAACAGGGAGACGGACGTTACGGTGAGGAACGCTTTAAAGCCCATTTTGCGACGAATGTCAACCGGAGACTGGGATTTGGGTTTGACATTGACTATACGTACGGACGAGGCAAATACCAAAGCCAGTCTACTGCGTTGTTCAATGGTAACCTTTTCGCCTATTATCTGGGTGACAAGTATAACATGCATTTTACCTTTATCAACGACAACCTGAAAGTAGCAGAAAATGGAGGACTTGAAGATGACCGGTACATCACTTATCCTCTTGAAATGGCAGAAGGCAAAAAGAAATATACTGAATCTGAAATGCCGACTAATCTGTCAGAGATCTGGAATCATAACACAGGATATCATGCCTTTTTCACTCACCGCTATAACCTGGGGTTCTATCGGGAAGAGATGCAGAAAAATGACACGATAGCCAAAGAAGTCTTTGTACCTGTAACCAGCTTTATCCATACAGTCAAGGCAGACATCAATCGCCGTAAATACATATCTTATGACAATGAGCAGAACGAAGCCTATTTTGCTCATAACTATCTGGGCAACGACTCCACGGATATCACCAAGCATTTCAGCATCAAAAACACGGTCGGAATTTCCTTGCGTGAAGGATTCAACAAATGGGCTAAAGCCGGGCTGACCGCATTTATGAGCTTTGAGCACAGACGATTCACCTTAACAGATACAATACTCGACAACCCGGGAAGACGTTTGTCGACCGAACTGGCAGAAAATGTTCTCTCGGTAGGAGGCCAGCTTATCAAGACACAAGGACGTACGCTCCACTACAATGTACTGGGTGAAATCGCATTAGCCGGTGAAGATGCCGGACAATTTACCATTGAAGGACAAGGGGATCTGAACTTCCGCCTGTTCAACGATACTGTCCGGCTGGAAGCCAATGCGTATATCAAGAATCTGAATCCGACATTTTATTACCGTCACTTCCACTCCAAACATTATTGGTGGGATAACAACGACCTGTCGAAAATTACCCGTACCCGCATTGAAGGAAAACTAAGCATTGACCGCTGGAGAACTATGCTAAAGGCAGGTGTGGAAAACATTACCAATTACACCTACCTGGATAATACCTCTGTGGGAACACCGGATGCCATCGATCCAGCTCAGACTAACTACAAAAATGATGTTGCCGTACGCCAGCATTCTGGAAGCATTCAAATATTCAGTGCAACACTCCGACAAGATTTCAAACTGGGAATTCTGCATCTGGATAATGAAATTACCTATCAGAAGACCAGCAACCAGGACATACTTCCCTTACCGGAACTGGTTCTCTACCATAATCTTTACTTGAAGTTTGCCCTGGCCAAGAAGGTTCTGAATGTTGAACTGGGAGCTGATGTCCGCTACTTTACGGAATATTATGCACCGGATTATGCGCCTGCAATCGGCCAATTCTACCTGCAGAATGCAAATACACGATACAAATTAGGAGGATATCCGCTTGTGAACGGATACGTCAATCTGCACCTGAAACGTACACGCATCTTCCTGCAAATGTACAATCTGGTACAGGGAACGGGAAAAAGAAGCTACTTCCTGGCTCCACATTATCCCCTCAATCCACGTATCCTGAAAGTCGGACTTTCCTGGAACTTTTTTGACTAACGATTATGCCCCGAAAACGTATCTCCTACTGGCTGCTGGCAGGGATAGTCATTGCTGTTATCCTGCTATGTACCCAACCGGAAGCTCAAGAGCCTCCAGCCACCTTACGGGATTATCCCGAAATCAAACAGTCAGGTATATTACGTGCCGTAACCGAATACAACGCCATCAGCTATCATGTTTCGGGTGACACAATCCAGGGCTTTGATTACGAACTGCTGCATGCCTTTGCCAAAGAAAAAGGACTTCAACTGGAAATTATTCCTGAAATGAGTTTTGACAAACGTCTGCAAATGATCAGTGACGGGAAATGTGACATTCTTGCAACAGGAACCATTATAACAACCCGTTCCAAACATTCCCTGTTGTTTACCCATACGCTTCAGCTGAGTAAACAGGTCCTGGTTCAGCGCAAAAAAGAAGAAGGAAAAGACAGCATGTATATCAAGAGTCAGCTGGATCTGGCTCACAAAACACTGCATGTCATCAAGCACTCCCCCACTCTGCTACGCATACATAATCTGATGGAAGAAATAGCAGATACCATTTATGTCAAGCAGGTAACCCAGTATGGTCCGGAACAATTGCTTGCGATGGTAGCTGAGGGAGATATCGACTATGCGGTGTGCGACGAGCATATTGCCAAAGCTTCCATAAAAGACTTTCCCAACCTGGACATCAATACAGACATCAGCTTCACACAGTTCTATGCCTGGGGAGTAGGGAAATATGCCCCCATCCTGCTGGACAGTCTCAACAGTTGGCTCGACACTTATACCGAAAGTAAGGAATATAAACAACTATACAATAAATACTTCAACTAAAACCTATACAAATGACGATGATGAATTTAAAGAAAGTTCGCTGGGGATTTATCGGTTGTGGAGAAGTAACCGAAAAGAAAAGCGGACCTGCCTTCAACATGATAGACGGCTCAGAAGTTGTAGCCGTTATGAGCCGGGACGAAGAAAAAGTCAAATCATATGCCATCCGGCACCATATTCCCCGCTGGTACACCGATGCTCAGGAACTTATCGGCGATGAAGACGTCAATGCCATCTACATAGCAACTCCGCCATCATCACATGCAACTTTTGCCATTATGGCTATGAAAGCCGGCAAACCGGTTTACATCGAAAAGCCCATGGCTGCCAGCTATGAAGACTGTGCACGCATAAACCGTATCTCCAAAGAAACCGGAATACCTTGCTTTGTCGCTTATTACCGTCGTTATCTGCCCTATTTCCAAAAAGTCCGTCAGCTAGTGGAAGACGGAGAAATCGGCAATGTCATCAATGTACAGATCCGCTTCGCCCAACCTCCACGTGCACTCGATTACAACAGTGCCAATCTTCCCTGGCGTGTACAGCCCGACATTGCAGGAGGAGGTTATTTCTATGATCTCGCACCTCACCAGCTGGATATTCTTCAGGACATGTTCGGATGTATCCTTGAAGCAGAAGGATACAAAAGCAACCGGGGCGGACTTTATCCTGCAGAAGATACCATCAGTGCCTGTTTTAAATTTGACTCTGGACTTCCCGGATCCGGTTCCTGGTGTTTCGTTGCTCATGAATCAGCCAAGGAAGACCGTATTGAAATCATCGGAGACAAAGGTATGCTTTGCTTCTCCGTATTCACCTATGATCCGATTGGCCTTCATACAGAACGGGGACGGGAGGAAATCCTGCCACCGAACCCACCACATGTACAGTTACCACTGATTAAGGCAGTAGTAGAACACTTGCAGGGAAAAGCAATCTGCACCTGCGACGGCGTCAGTGCAACTCCCACCAACTGGGTCATGGACAAGATTCTGAACAAACTGTAATATCAAAAACAATGGGATGAAACAAACGGCATGTTGTCTTCTGTCTTTCTTTCTGCTTCTCTGTGACGGCCTTTCTGCCCAAACCACCGAGAAACAGGACAGCATGCCATCTTCTCCCCAACAGCGCATAAAGCCATCACGCATCTCTCTCAGCAGTCTGACCGATGGTCTGATGAATACAATCCGTCTCACAGGGGTTGAGCTGAAAAAAGTGGGCAAAAAATTAAACGATGTAGATACTACCTACATATCCCCCAACAAATACAATCTGGCATTTATGCTGGAACAAAGTACCTGGTTTGAACACTATCGCCTGGGAAGTAACGAAGCCAACGGACAAAGTCTGAACTTTGCACCTAATGCAACTCCCAAAATCGGTGTTTATTTCGGCTGGAGATGGATTTTTCTGGGTATCTCATTCGATATAAAAAGTCTGCTTGGTAAAAATGACAATACGGCTCCCCGCAAAGAGTTTGTCTTCAACCTGTACAGCGGAAAGTTTGGTGTAGACCTATATTACCGAAAGACAGGAAGTAATTTCAAAATGACTTCCTACTCTCAGTTTAACCTGGAGAAAGACTATAGCAGAACTGATTTTACCGGATTCCAAAGCAACATCAAGGGACTGAATGCCTACTGGATCTTCAACCACAAACATTTTTCCTATCCTGCAGCCTACAGCCAGTCAACGAATCAGCGCAAAAGCTGCGGATCTCTCATGGCCGGATTTGCTTATTCGCAACACAATATCAAATTCGATTATACTTGTCTTCCGGAAGAAATGCAAGAGCAGTTACAGCCATCTCTGAAGTTTCATAGTATACGCTATACCGACTATAACCTGAGTCTGGGATATGGATACAACTGGGTATTTGCACGCAATTGTCTGCTGAATGTTTCATTACTTCCGGCCATAGCCTACAAGAAAGCCCGCATCAATGACCAGCCCAATACGGCCTCATCCAACTGGATGGAATGGGTAAAGGATATCAATTTTGACCTCATCACCCGGGCGGGTATCACCTGGAACAACAGCAAATATTATGTCGGAGCTTCACTGGTATTGCATACCTATGACTACCGGAAACAGAATTTCTCCATGACTAATTCCTTCGGAAGTCTGAGAATCTATATGGGATTTAACTTCTGGAAACGTAAACCGGCAACCCCATAAAAAAAGGCATCCGGAAATTACCTTCCCGGACACCCCTCTTTCTATTAACAAAAAAACACAATGAATTCTTAAAAATGAAGTCCTACGGTCAATAACAACTGATGACGGTCATCTGTCACTTTCGTCGCTTTCAAAGCATCGGAACTGAAAGCATAGAAATCAGATTTATAGGTATCAAACTTATATGCCAAGTCAGCATAAAAAACCTTGCCACCATATCCGAATCCGACTGTAGCCGTGTGCCGTCCGAAACTGTTCGTATATTCTGTATCAGTACGCATATCATTATATTCTAATGCCTTATAAGCCGTTTCCTTAAATGCTGAAGTACTGTAATTGTAACCGGCACGTATACTGAAAGATGGTGTAATACGAGTTTCCATTCCGACACGTACTGTATGCATACCCTTCAGATCCTCACCGATATAGATATTCTGGTTCTCCATTTCGTATCCGTCGGCATAACTCAGTCTGGAAGAAGAATAGTCAGCATACTCGTATTCAGCTCCCACAGCCATCATTCCTCCTAACACAGTACCCAGATTCACATTGAATTTCCACGGTGTACGCAGCTGATAGTCGCGCAAGGTCTCTCCTCCAGTATAATCGGGAATATATTCGTTAGCCTCAAAATTCGTCTTGTCAGCATAGTTCAGATTTGAATAAATCCCTGCCGAATAAGTTTCTGTCAGTGCATACCATACCGGCGTATGAATAGCCACTCCGAAACGGAACGGAGAATCAGCAATCGGTCTGAATATAGCTCCCAGTTTTACGTCAAATCCGCTTCCTTCAGCCCGGTAAGCATTCTGCAACTCATAATATCCGCTGCTGTTACCGTCATAAATATCCTCCGTGTAATATGTGCTCCGCCGATAATTGATATCATAAACTCCCAGCGTCAGACCGAAATACATTCGATCTTCCACATTCGCTGAAATGTTGAAGTCATACTGGCTGATGCCACCTTCTTCACGGCTGCGAAAGCCGTTAGCATCTCCATTCCATCCAATTGGAGCCTGGAAAGTTTCTTGTCCGTCCTGAAATGTTCCAACACCAACCAGTTCCGTACGGATACCCATTACTCCCAGATACGGATAATTAGCACCCGTCGGAGAATAAGGATTAAGTCCGCTTTGACCATCATATTTATATATATTATCCATCTCACTGATATTTGAGATGGAACCTCCTACCATATTAGCCATCTGCTGTGTCTGGGAAGCTCCCTCCAAAAGGCCTCCAGTCTGGAAAAGACGGTTGAAGTTACGGCTCTTATGATAATTGAATCCGAAATTCAAATAACGGAGTTTAGTCCGGTTTCCAATCTTGCTGGAATAAACAAATCCGATCTGATCAAAAGAAGCACGCAGGCGCTTGTCACTCATCTGGCTTCCGGCAAAATCACTGCTTGTTTTCGTTGAATTGAATCCAAAAGTCGTCGAAATATCATGTCCGCGGAAAAGCCCGATACCTGCAGGGTTGGTTCCTATGACGGATATATCAGCTCCCAATGCTCCCATAGCACCTCCCATACCGACAAACCGGGCGGTTCCGTTCAGTTCGCTGCTTGAGAATCGAGCAGCTTCATATTGAGTCTGAGCTGTAGCCGTCAGCCCACAGGCTGTAAGACCGGCTACAATCATCAATTTTCCTTTCATCTTATTTGTTCTTTGATTTATATTCATTACTACTCTGAGCCATCTTTCCGACAACCCATCAGTCAACTTCATTTATCTGCGGCGAGCTCCTCCTCCACCGGTACCTACGCTACGGGTGCTGCTACCGCCACCGCTTGTTGAACGGAAGCTGCTGCCACCGAAGTTGCTGCGGGTGGATGTTCCGGTAGAATATGTACTGCGGGTACGATTCGTATTCGTCTCACGATTCACATTATACTGCCGGGAAGAGTTATTGTTCAGACGGTCAAATGCATTCGAGTTCCGATAAGAATTAACCCGTGTACTGCTCGGACGAGTATAAGTTGATTCACCGCTTCTCAACTGGCTGGAACGCGTGTAACCTGTTGAAGTCCGTTCACCGACTCTGACAGCAGAAGATCTCACGGAAGATCCCGTATTCCGGCTGCCCGTCACAACACGACCTCCCGTACGTCCATTGCGATCATATGCTGACGTTATCGTACGATAAGAAGATCCCCGGTTACCGGTCGGCCGCACAGAAGTTTCGCGATTGGGATGAGGAGCCCCTATTTCTCCCCGTCGGTTATTATAGGAATAGTGAGGGCCTGCCCAATGTCCGCCCCATCCACCATAATAAGGAGCATAATAAGGATGATGCCATCCCGGTCCCCAATAGCCTCCCCAATAACCGGCCCAGTACGGACCCGCCCAAGGATGATACCAGGAATACCAGCCGCTATAATACCACGGTGAACTCCATCCCCAGCTGAATCCCCAGCCAGGACCATAGAATCCGGCAGACCAGCGCCAGTCCCACCATAAACGGTTTGTATAGGTAGGGAATACATAGGCGTACAATCCGTCGTCATATACATTCCAGTCCCACGAAGGCAAAGCGCCATAAACTACGTCCCAATATAAAGGACTGCTTACCGGAATAGCATAACGCGGATTACGGAAACGTACGATACGCATAGCATATTCATAGTCTTCCTGAGAACCTTCGAAACCGTTCACCCATTCTCCGCGTTCGTTATAAGGCTTTTCTTCCACATAAAGTGTATCATTCTCAATGGCAAATGTATTGTCACGGGAAGTATAACGCCGGTTATATTCATCCACATCACGCAGGTTCCCGTCCACATCCTTCACCACAACTCCTTTCACTGCCCCAGGAGCTGTCTGTCCAGTTGCCACTCTATTTGATGTCTGCTTCGGAACGACATTCACCTTCTCTTTCGTTTCCGTCTTCTTTTCTTTCTTGGGAACGAAGTAAAGGTCATCGTTACTCTGTGCCATCGCCAGCCATGGCAAACAAGCCAGCAGCAACGAAGCAAAAACTTTACCTGTCATCATAATCATTTGCATTTATTAGTTTTTACTTTTCTTTTCACGTTACAAAAATAGGAAGTTATTCCGGCATGTCAAGAAGAAATTCCCTATTTGCAGATAGGGTTTTCCCTATTTCCAGCAGAAGCCTTCCTGCATCTGAATCAGACAATGATCAAGCAATGAATATGTCTGCCGGGATCTATAACCGTAATTTTTGTCGAAGAGGATGATTCCTCATGGAGGAACTTGCCAATTCAATTCTTTTTAATAAATTTGCTGAATGATTATTCAGTAACCGATGAAACATTCTTTTCGATATCCGTTGCTGCAAGAAACAAAATAATAACCCCATACATAACCAACAAATAACGTATGAAATACTTTGAAGTGAATTTTATCGCACAGCCGTGTAATGAAACCATAACTGATGTTCTTGCGGCCCTGACCGCCGAAATCGGCTTCGAAAGCTTTGTACGCTGTGAATTACGCATCTGTCACCGATGACA
>OQVH01002223.1_pt1 | contig 10547 bp, 9 predicted proteins | sample 1691641 | NCBI WGS metagenome assembly OQVH01 (sample SAMN03418286, study PRJEB22391) | human gut metagenome | biome: human-gut; feature: organic feature; material: feces | host: Homo sapiens | place: Italy | collected 2013-04
ATACGAGCTCCGATCCGGCTTTTATACGGGCGTTTTTTGAAATATTGATCCGATTCATCCGGGGGGACTTTTTCAGCCGTACCTTCGATATGTACCTGCCTTTCTAATTGATGCCATACAAACGAAAGAGAGATTGCCGGGTTTTGTGCCAGTTGCCTGCCTTTTCGGCTTTCGTAGTTGGAGTAGAAAATAAACTTATCATCATGCAGGTCCTTTAATAAGACGGTACGGGTGGAAGGTTTGCCTTCTGGAGATACGGTCCCTACTAGCATGGCCGTGGGTTCATCTACTTTGCTGTCTATAGCCTCTTGTAACCATTGACTGAAAAGCAAGAATGGGTTATCCGGAAGTTCGCTTTCCCTTAATCCTCCTTTTGTGTATTCTTGCCGGATTGAGGCGAGATTTATTTCCATATGTGTTCTGTTTGCTTGTTGACTACATAGCTTTTCTTCTTTAATAGGATAACAAGAGATCGAAAAAAAGGTTTCAAGGTTTTCTTTTCAGCGTTTGATCTGAGAACGTATTAGAAAATCGACTGTTAATGGTAAATGGTCACTAAAACCGCCCTCATATTTAAAGCCGTAATAGGTTCGAAAAGGACGTACCCCCCGCCATGTTTTATCTTTAGTCAATAAAAAATCAGGAGCGAATATGTGGATGCTTTCCGGAATGATATGCATGGAAGACTCTTGCGTGATGAGATCCCGGTTTACGATTATTTGATCGAGTTGGCTCCATTCGCCTTGGTATTTATGACTACCCGGGAATTGAGTTATATGGGGGCTTGCGAACAAATTATAATAGGTACAAGATGTGGAATCTGTGATCTGCGTATTTTCAGGAAAGGCTTGGGCAGCGAATATCTCGGAAATACTTCTGTCTTGAGGGGTATCATTGAAGTCTCCCATAATGAGTATCTGCGGCTTTTCTCGTATCAGTAACAGGGAATCGCTAGATCCCCGTAAAGTGCGGGCCGCGTCAAAACGATCCTTTTCACTTTCTTTTTCTCCTCCGTAGCGGGAGGGGAAATGACACACGAAAACATCTAAGGTATCGCCTGTTATGATCTTTCCATATACGTGTAGGATATCTCGGGTTAATTTGTGTTTGTTCCCGGAAAAACGAATTGGAATGGATTCATGTCGTAAATAAAAGAATTGATCTCGTTGATAAAGAAGAGCGACATTAATACCTCTGGGATCGGGGCTTTGAGTGATAATATATCGGTAATCCTGCCAGCGGAGCGGTGTGCGACGGGTAAGATGAGACAGGACGGAGTCGTTCTCGACTTCGCAAAGAGCTATTAAGGCCGGTGTGCTCCATTCCCCGGCAGCGCTTATTACTTTCGCTATTTGTTGTAGCTTATGATAGTAGCGGCTTTGTGTCCAGTACCGGTTGCCGGAAGGTAGAAATTCATCGTCATTCTTGGTTGGATTATCCCTTGTGTCGAAAAAGTTCTCCACATTATAGGTCATGACCTTGAACGTAGCTTGGGCAAATAACGGAGGGGAGGCAAAGAATAAAAGAAAAAACATAAAAATCTTCATAGTTAAAGCTTTGATTAATTGTTAATATGTAATGTATTCTTATTGGTTTGAATCTTCGGTCTCTTCCTGAACAAACTCGTAGGCTCCTATGGTCGGGCCGTTCGAACTGGTTAGCCGGTTGACACCGTAACGATCGATCGGATAATTCTTCGTTATCTCGGGATCTGCTTTTCCGACTCCGGTAGTCGATACGGAATCTGGCCGGAAATCATAGGTGTATTTATTTTGCTTGCCTCCTACTTTCCGATAGGAAGGAGTCTTTTTGATAAACAAGACCTCCTTGAAGTGATCGCTGGAGGATTCTTTGGCTTTAAGCGCACAGTGATTGAACCGATAATCGAAATCTGTACTGCCATCTGCTTTTAATTCGACATCGTAACTTCCATCGATAGTGCAATTGTCAAAATAAGCTTGCGTGATAGGATACGGGCCATTTCCGTCTACTGTTACGTTATTGAGCAAGTATAGGCATTTACTATCCAAAGGAACAGTCTCGCTGGCCATTTCCCTTTTGGTTAAACTCATGTAATTAGCCATCGTACAGTGAGCGAAGTAATATTTACCACCGACTAAAGTGAGTACACTTCCTCCGGCATTGCTGAATTCCGTATTTGTAGCGATAACATCACAATTGATGGCGAAGAATAGATCGCTCCCCATATTCGTGATCTGTGAGTTGTTTATCTTGATCTTTGGCCGGTCCGGGGTGGAAGGCTCGCAATATACACCGGAGGTACCATTACGTACGATTACATTATCCCAGACATTCCCGTAGCTATCCGCCTTAAAGGTAATGCCTCCCCATTGCCCGGGAGTCCGGTCATACGGTAATATATCATTTAGTATATAATCCAAACGATCGCCTCGGAAAGTGATAGGCTCATCCAAGGTGCCTAAAGCGTTCATGGAGCCGTGAACGATCAGGCTCGCTTTATCATGCATATAGAAAGTAGCCCCCTTCTCGATATTCAATGAAACCCCTTTAGCGATAACCAAACTATCGTAGATCAAGTAAGGACGATTGGCCGTGAGGATAGAATCTTTTGTAATCGTAACACCGCCTTTGTAAAGATTAACATCCTGCCCGTAGGCTTCCAATAATACGGATTGACGGATGCCATTCACGGTGAAAAGTACGGAATCCTGTATCAACAGAGGTTGATTGCCACCATTCGGATCGACCGTTACTTCCACGAATACATACATGCTGTCGTTGGCGAGTATCCCTACATTATTAAATGAGCTACCTTTGCGTCCATCCACATTCATGCGGAAGCCGGTAGCCTCTCCACTGGCCAGCATGATGGACTCAATGCTCAGAGGTTCACTATTTTTATTGTAGATCATAAATTGACGGGTGGTAGAACCGATCGTACTGAAGATCGTATCAAAAGCGAGCGTGTCTGTCGAGAAGCTTAGCCGGTAAGTCGGGTTGGTGGAATAATGATCATCCAAACCGTCGCATGCCGGAAGCATGTTCAACAGAAGCGTTGCGAGTATAAATAGCGTTATCGTTAATCTTTTCATTTTCGTAAATGTTAACTGTAAATATCTTGTGTTCTTGTTTTAATAGATAAACAAAATTATCATAAAAAAGTTGCAAGACATTAACATAAAAAAAGAGGATAGACACGGTTATCGTGTCTTTCCTCTTCTTATAACGCAAAAAACGTTGGTTTATTTTGCGGGGATGCTCTTTAATAATTCAAGAAGGTGGCTCCACCATAAACCGACCGTAGCGATCTCGATACGCTCGTTGGGTGAATGTACGTCACGCAAAGTAGGCCCGAAAGAGATCATATCCAGTTTCGGATATTTTTCCAAGAACAAACCGCACTCTAATCCGGCGTGGATGGCCATGATCTTGGCGTCTTTGTTGAATAGGCGTTTGTAAGTCTCCTGTGCGATCTTCAAGATCTTAGAGTCGGGGTTCGGGGCCCATCCCGGATAGCCATCGCCATGTTTTACATCTGCTCCAGCCAATAGGAACGTGGAGGCTACCGTATTGGCGATAGCGATCTTGCATGATTCGATAGAGCTACGCTGGCTGGTACCGATCAAGATCGTATTGCCTTCTTTCATCTTTATGGAAGCAAGGTTGGTAGAAGTCTCTACCAAGCCTTCTATATCGTGGCTCATACCGATTACGCCGTGCGGACAAGCGTGCAAGGCGTAGATTAATTTCTCGGCGGTGGCATTGTCGATATGATGCTCCGGACGATCCGTGGACTCCATCGCTAACTGAACGCTCGGGTCTACATGTTTCAACTCATTTTCAACGTCGGCGGCGAAATGGTTCAGCAAGATACGTACATCCTCCTTATTTTCCGGATGCAAGCCGATCACGGCGTGTGCCTCGCGAGCGATTGCGTTACGTAAGTTTCCTCCATCGATAGAGCAAAGAACGAAATCATATTTCTTTTTCAATAAGAATAAGAAACGAACCAATATCTTGTTGGCATTGCCTAATCCTTTGTGGATCTCGCCACCGGAGTGACCGCCATTCAACCCTTTCACATCGATACGGAAATACTGCATCTTATCGGACGTAGGAACTGGCTCATAATGGAAAGTCGCTTGTGTGTCTTTACCTCCGGCGCAACCCATAAAGATCTCTCCCTCGTCCTCGCTATCGAGATTTAACAAGATATCTCCGGTCATGAAACCTTCTTTCAAGGCTTTCGCTCCGGTCAAACCTGTTTCTTCGTCTACTGTGAACAAACATTCGATCGGACCGTGTTGGATATCATCGGAGGCAAGCAAAGCCAACTCGGCCGCTACACCGATACCATTATCGGCTCCCAAAGTAGTGCCGTTGGCACGCAGCCATTCGCCGTCGACGATCGTCTCGATCGGATCATTGTCGAAATCGTGTTTCGTACCGTTATTTTTCTCGCAAACCATATCCATGTGAGACTGCAATACAACTACCGGACGATCCTCCATTCCCGGAGTGGCAGGCTTTGACATTAAAAGGTTGCCGGCTTCATCTTTCTTGATAGCTATTTTGTACTCTTTCGCGAATGATTCTAGGAATTCAATCATTTTGCCTTCCTTTTTTGAGGGGCGAGGCACTTGGGTTACTTGATGGAAGAACTTCCATACGATAGTAGGCTTTAAATCAGTAATCTTCATAATGTTACAATGTATTATAGATGTTACTCTAAAGTTAATAAAACCGCAACTGAAAGAGCTTAGTTCGAAAAAAAGTAGAATAAAATGCCAAAAAGACACTTAGTAATCACTTAAACTCTTATATTTGCGTCCACAAATATAGAGAAAATGCTTACAACGTTATTATTTACGGTCATAATTCTTGTTATCAGTGTCGTGTTGCTATCGATAAAAGTGCTGTTGAAAAAGGGAGGAAGGTTCCCGAATACGCATATCGAAGGAAACAGGGCGTTGGGTAAGAAAGGTATATTTTGTGCGAAGACCATGGATCGTATGGCGGTGAAGCAAAAGGGACTCTATGACATCATGAACGAAATAAAAGAATAAAAAAATAAGATTTAAATTGCACTTTATGAAGAACATTAACTACGTTATTAACGGTGTGCTAGCGGTGGCTGTCGTAATCTTGTATATTATGCAATTTTCCGGCAAGAAAGAATCAAGCGTAACAAGAACATTCGCGTCAGCGGGAGACACAACGGCCTTACTTCCGATCGCTTATGTAAATGTGGATTCCCTGTTACTTAATTACAATTATTCCAAGGATCTGAACGAGATCATCTTGAAGAAACAAGAGAATTCCCGTGCTAACATCACCCAGAAAGCCCGTAGTTTACAAGGCGAGATGCAAGATTTCCAGCGTAAGGTAGAAAATAACGCTTTCCTTACCCGTGAGAGGGCGGAGCAAGAACAACAACGTTTATTGAATAAGCAACAAGAGTTGCAGAACTTAGATAACCAATTGGCTCAAGAGTTGATGCAAGAGCAGCAGAAGTTGAACGAGCAATTACGCGATACGGTTGTTTCTCAATTGAAGGCTTTCAATCTGGGTAGGGGCTATCAAGTGGTATTCAGCAATACGGTAGGAGATAATATCCTTTTGGCTGGCGATTCCTATGATATCACAGGCGAATTGCTGGAATACTTGAATAAGAATTATTCCTCTCCGGCCAAGTAAGCTATTAATAGAATTTATAAAAGAAAGGGTATATCAAAGGAACGTTTGATACACCCTTTTTTAACGGTACTTACCGGGGATTTTATAGAAGATATACTGTATCTGCAAAGTAATATATACTGCGTTGGCCTGGTCAGTATATATTCATCGGTCGAGACTGCGTTTTGCGGCCAATTACTCTTTAGGAGTAACGAAAGCGGTATATACTTGTAAGATAGCGGCTACGCTCAAGCAAAGGATCCACTCGGTACGGTTGTTGAACATAAAGCCGGAAGATACGATCATTAGAAGTCCGGCGAATACGTTGAAACGGTGGAGCCGGCGGCGACGAAAGTCCAAGTCCTTAACCGGAAGGGTCAGATAGCAAACGGCTATACCCGCCGCACCGACAGCGAATAAATAAGGGGCGACAGCCCAATGAGTAAGAAACAATATGGCACCGGCTAATACGAGTAATCCCGCTACGCCGAAAATAATCGATCTGATTTGTTGATTCATTTATTTGTCCTTGATAATAAAAACATCCTCGTTCGACCTTTTCATGAAATACTCTTCACGGGCGAAACGTTCCAGTCCCTCCTTGTCCGTATGAAGGTCGTTTAATTTCTTGCTGTTGATCTCGATCTCCTTTTGGTAATGTTTGATCTCTTTCTCCAAACCGCGTATTTTCTCGTCGTACGTATAGCGTTTATACAGGCTGCTATCGCCCACCGTAAAGGTGACGATAAGGAACACGATGGTAACCAACCAATAAGCGTTGATCCACGATAGATACTTTATGTAAAACTCTTTTATGCGTGACATCAGAACATCGTTTTCGCGAAGATAATGAATTATTTTGTTTATCTTTGTCTTATCAATAAAAAGCAGAGAATGGATAATTATATTGTATCGGCAAGAAAATATCGCCCGTCCACTTTCCGGAGTGTAGTAGGGCAGAAGTCTCTTACCACTACGCTGAAAAACGCAATACAAAGTAACAAATTAGCGCATGCTTACCTGTTTTGCGGTCCTCGTGGAGTAGGAAAGACCTCGTGTGCCCGTATCTTTGCGAAGACGATCAATTGCTTGAATCCGACGGCGGATGGCGAGGCTTGCAATGCGTGCGAGTCGTGCCGGGCTTTCAATGAGCAGCGTTCTTACAATATCCATGAACTGGATGCCGCCTCGAATAACTCGGTGGACGATATCCGTACCTTGATCGACCAAGTGCGTATCCCGCCTCCAATCGGTAAATACAAAGTCTTCATTATTGACGAGGTCCATATGTTGACAACCGCCGCTTTCAACGCATTCTTGAAGACATTGGAGGAACCTCCGCATCATGCTCTCTTTATCTTGGCTACGACCGAGAAGCACAAGGTGCTTCCCACGATCCTTTCCCGTTGTCAGATCTATGATTTCTCCCGTATATCCATCGCCGACATGGTGGAGCATTTGCAATATGTCTCTTCGCAAGAGGGGGTAACTGCGGAACCGGAAGCCTTGAACGTGATCGCTCAGAAGGCGGATGGAGGTATGCGCGACGCTTTGTCTATCTTTGACCAAGTGGTAAGTTTCACGAATGGCAATATCACGTATCAAGCGGTTATCGATAACTTGAACGTGCTGGATTATGAGTATTATTTTCGTCTGACAGATGCGATCTTATCCGGCAATGTGCGGGCTTCTTTATTGATCTTGAATGAGATATTAGGCAAAGGATTCGACGGGCAGAATATCATAACCGGTTTGGCTGGGCATTTCCGGGACTTATTGGTATGCCGGGATGAGTCCACCTTGGTGCTATTCGAGGTGGGAGCTTCTATACGGGAACGATATAAGGAGATGGCGAAACATTGTCCGGATCAACTTCTGTTCAAGGCGATAGAGCTAGCGAATACGTGCGATTTGAATTACCGTGCCAGCCGCAATAAGCGTCTTTTATTGGAATTGACGTTGATTCAGCTCTGTCAATTAACACAGGTGGCCGTCGACGATAAAAAAAAAGCGTTAATTGAGCCGATTGCTGGGACGAATCCGTCTTCTCAAGCGGTGAATAGCGGGCAGCCCCAACAGCCGCCTCAAGCTCCTTCAGTTACGGCAGCGGCCGGTGCTCCACAAGTTATGAGTACGCACATGCCGAGCTCGGTTCCTGCGCCACCTCCGTCTACAGCGCCTAATCCGGCTCGTAAAACGGCTCGTCCGATGGGGATCTCCATGAAGGAGATCGGAGTGGAGAAGCCTAAGCAACAAACCGTTCAACAAGCGACAACGAACGTAAAGGAGGTAGTAACTCCCTTTGACAATGATTCCTTGGTTCGTGAATGGGATAATTACGCCGCAACGATTGACAAGAAAGTGTATCTTAAGAATACGATGATCAATTGCAAGCCTACCTTGCAAGAGAATTATTATTTCGAGGTAGCTGTACATAACCCGGGGCAGCAAGAGGAATTGATCAATAATGCGATCCATATCCTGCCATTTCTCCGCCAGCATCTTAATAACAGCCGCATCCAGATGCGTGTCCGGATCGTAGAGGGAAATGAGAAGCACTTGGCTTATACATCCACGGAGAAGCTAGAGCTGCTGATGAAGATAAATCCTACCTTGGGTCGTTTGAGGGATGAGTTTAATTTGACGTTAGATTAAGTAGATGTGCTAAAGATCCCAAGAAGGGATCTTTAGTCTTATTTTTTATTCCTTTGTCTCAAGATAAACCACTTGAGTTTGCAAATACTCCTCAAGTCCATGTTTTCCGTCCGCACCACCGATTCCGGATTTACGCCATCCCGCATGGAAGCCTTGCATAGCCTCAAAATTCTCACGGTTAATATAAGTCTCCCCGAATTTTAAGGAACGCATTACCTTGAATGCGTTATCCAAGTTTTGTGTATATACGGAAGATGTCAATCCATATTCGCAATCATTCGCCCATGCGATAGCGTCGTTGATGTCCGAATATTCGACAACCGGTAGCACGGGGCCAAAAGTCTCTTCTTGTATGATATCCATTTTCTGCGTAACACAATCCAAAACGGTCGGTTCGAAGAAATATCCTTTTGTACCGATCCTATGACCACCACACAGTAGCCTAGCACCTTGCTGGATCGCTCTTTCTACTTTTTTCTCCATAGACTTCAACGCACTGGTCTTATTTAAGAGACCGATTGGAGTAACGACAGGTATCCTACCTTGGAATTTCCCATTCTTTCTAGTCGCTCGTAAAGCCGCGCCGGCCTTGATCACCGGAAATACGATCGTAATAAAACCTAGCCAGCTTACGCCAGAGAACGCATATGTATTCGCACAGATCGTGGAGGAGGCAGGTTTGCCTGCCGGCGTTTTCAATCTAGTAAATGGACGGGGTAGCGTGATTGGTCATGAACTCTCGGCGAATCCGAAAGTAGGCATGGTAAGTCTGACAGGAAGCGTGGGAGCCGGACAACAGACCATGGCAGCCGCCGCTCCTAATATCACGAAAGTTTCTCTGGAGTTAGGAGGTAAAGCCCCGGCTATCGTGATGAAGGACGCAGATGTCGATCTCGCCGTTAAATCCATTATTGCCTCTCGTGTGATCAATACCGGACAGGTATGTAATTGTGCGGAGCGGGTTTATGTAGATAAAAAGATCAAAGATATCTTTATGGAAAAGCTTGTGGCCGGTATGAAGCAGGTGAAAGTCGGCAATCCGAACGAGATCGCAGACTTGGATATGGGACCACTGATCGAAGCAAATGCTTTGGCTGCCATGGAGCAAAAAGTTGAAAAGGCGGTTCGGGGAGCTGCTGCTGCCATTGTCTGTTGTCCGGCACTTACACTTCCCGTAAGGCTGACCATGCCAACTTTCGGATTTGCTGCCAACTCATGACCTATCACCGAGCCACGTCCGTTCACTAAGTTGAAAACTCCGGCTGGCAAACCGACTTCTTCTACAATTTGTGCAAAAACGTATGCATTTTCAGGTGTCAGCTGACTCGGTTTTACCACGATCGTATTACCGGTAATCAAAGCCGGGGCTGCTTTGCGTGCAACCAGGAAGAAGGGGAAGTTCCAGGGGAGAATACCGGTTGTTACACCAATTGCTTTCTTGAACAGGAATATGCTTTCACGCGGACGGTCGCTGGGGATGATTTCACCTTCATACCGGCGGGCCCATCCAGCCATATAATCGATATAATCTGCCGTAAAAAGAACTTCCACATTAGCCAGGCCTTGCGTCTTTCCACCTTCACGAACAATTATATCAGTCAGTTCCTTTTCTCTTTTGCGGATACCGGCTGCAATTTTGGTCAGATAAGCGGCCCTTTCTATAGAAGGAGTCCTTTCCCATTGACCCTGAGCTTTTTCTGCTGCATCGATCGCTCTTTTAGCATCTTCGACCGTACCGTCCGGCATTAATGATATAACTTCTTCAGTAGAAGGATTTAATACCTTAATCCATTTTCCAGATTCATGTTCTATGAATCTGCCATCAATAAACATTTTCAATTCCTTCATGGTAATATCTTTTTAGGTTGAATTTTGATTTTAAAAGTACAAGAAAGAAAAAATGATCATGTTTAAAAAATGATATTACTTATTACAGAAATGATATATTTCTGTAATACAGGATTATAATGTATGGCTAAGCTGATCGGAAGATAGTTTTTTTCATTATTTCTGAACCAAACTGAATTATGTGCTGTTATATGATAAAATGAATTAGGAATTATATCCAAAGAAATTCCTAAGACGATTAAGTTAGTAGTATTTGTTTTTTCATATAAGTAGAGTTTGTTATTTGTTTGGTCCGTATGTAACTGTGAAGTTGGATACGGGCTTTTTTTGTGTTTCTTAATATGTTTACTTTAAATAATTACGATTAGGTTGCGTAGACTAGATTT
>OQVH01002234.1_pt1 | contig 10511 bp, 9 predicted proteins | sample 1691641 | NCBI WGS metagenome assembly OQVH01 (sample SAMN03418286, study PRJEB22391) | human gut metagenome | biome: human-gut; feature: organic feature; material: feces | host: Homo sapiens | place: Italy | collected 2013-04
GATGAATTATCACCATTGAACACATATCCCAGCATATCGATTCCACTTAATGCAAGGCTTTCTACACCTTCTCTGATCTCGCGAAGCTTCGTATAATCATAGCGGATCACATAAAGGGCCGCATCTACATATTTGCCCAAAAGCGGTGCATCTGCCAGAAGTTCGGATGGCGCAGTATCCAGGATGATAATGTCATATTTTGACTTCAGATCTTTGATCAGTGCTCTCATACGTCCGCTTCCTATCAACAGCGAATTCTCTCCATCCGGTGCGCCGCCGAAAATGACATGAAGGCTTCCGTTCTCATTCGTTCTTTCCTTCGGAAGCTTTACATTGGTAATTGCTTCAGATAACGGCACTTCTTTCTTAAGAACCGAGCCAAGTCCCGGATGTGGTTCCTGCTCGTTCATCACTCCTGCAATCGAAGGATTTCTAAGATCACAGTCGACCAGCAGTACTTTCTTTCCCTGCTGTGCAATGGAAATTGCCAGATTCGCCGAAAGTGTCGTCTTACCTTCTCCCGGGATCGAACTCGTAACAAGCAGGGTCTGGTATTCCTTTTTCTCCACATCTTTCATAATACGGATACGAAGCTTTCTTATCGCTTCCAGATAACTCATGGAGATTCTTTCATTTAACAGGCTCACTGAATTATAAAATGTCTCTTTTTTACGCTTTTTCGTGCGGACATACGGGATACTTCCCAGATCCTGCAGATTGATATTCTTCTTCAGATCCTTTCTTGACTTCACAGTCCTTCTGGAAAGCACATACAGCAGAAGAATCACACAACCTATGATCGCACCTTTTAAAGCTCCACGCTTGTAAGATCCACGTATAACCTCCACACGTTTGGTATCTGTCGGGATACCGGTCTCATCCAGAATCGTAAGCTTGGTCTCTCCAAGTACGAATTCCGCAACTTTCGGATAATTCTTTATGACTGATTTTAACGTCTTATATGCCATCTGCGGATCATTTCCCGATACGGATATTGTCAGAAGATTCGTTCCGTCATCCGCTTTAACATCGATCGATCCCGGCATGGAATCAAGCCCCATATCCTCAGCAACTACATCCTTCAGTACACCACTGGTAAGAATATACGGGAACACTTCAGCCATCTGCTGGGCAGACTGTGCATTCACATAGTCCATGCCGCCGACAGATGTCACCGACACTGTTGCCGATGCCACATATTTTGACTGATAACTGGTACTCACCGAGAAATAAGACTGTACTGCGCAAATAATTATAAGCCCGATGAACAGCCACCACAGCCTCTTCACACCATGATAAACATCCAACATAATATTCGTCAGATCAATCTTCTCAGGCGCATCTACACGTTCACTTCCTGATTTGTCTCTATAATCGCCCATATACTCTACATTCCTTTACTTCTTCCATAATTGCCGTAACGTCCGTATTTGCTGTATTTACCATAATAATGTCCCACCGGACTGTCCACCAGGCCGGAGAACGATCTTACACCGTTCAGTACAACTCCCAGTACCTTACCTTCCTTGTCACGGAAAGCGTCCATTACTTCATTGATGTCTTCAGCCAGCATATAATTCTGCCTTGACACGATCATAACCGCATCTGCACAATGTGCAAATATCTGCGCATCTCCGATGATTCCTGCCGGTGGTGTATCAATGATCACATAATCCACAAATTTCCTGCATGCAGTCATTAGCTTAAAAAATGACTCCGAGTTAAGCATCTCCGTCGATGAGGAATAGCAGTTCTTTCCACCCATGAACAACATATGCTTTCTGGTACACGGAACCATGACATCCGCAAGAGATCCGTTTCCTCTCAGATACTCTCCCAGTTCATTCTCCTCTTTTGGCTCCATACCAAAGATCAGGAACTGCGACGGTCTTCGGATATCACCATCTACCAGCAGTACCCTCTTGGACTGTTCTGCCAGCGTGATCGCCAGATTGGCGGCAACCGTAGATTTTCCTTCATTTTCAGATACACTGGTTACCACGAGGACTTTCTGTTCATTCTTTGCCATCCGGTATTCTACCTTGGCCGCCAGTTTCTTATAACTTTCCACGAACCGGAAGCTTGCTACCGGATCATCAACCAGGATCGCTTTTTTCTTACGCCGGAATATATCCCGGATCGTCTTATATTTCCATTCATAACTGATGGCTCCGAGACTTCTGGCATCCAGCTTCTTCTCGATCTCATTCTCCTGTTTAATAGTATTCTTCATATAAGAGAACAGTCCGAGGAGGATGATCACCAGTGCTCCTGCCACAAGTCCGCCCTTCTTAGCCTGTCCGCCTGCATCCAGCGGATTATCCGGTGTATACGGAATCTTCGGCTCCTCCAGCACATCCATAACCGCACTGCCCACGGTATACAGCGATACGCTGCTGTAGTTGTCCATGACCGTACGGATAATGTCTATGGACTCCTTCGGTGTATCCGCCGTCACACTTAAGACCAGCATATTCGTCCCTTCCAGCACCTTCGCATGGATATCTGCATCCAGCTCCTCTACTTTCAGCTTCTCACAGATCTTTTTCTCCATGATGTTACTTTTTAATATCTTCTCGAATGTCTTCGCCATTGTGTTGGCCGAACTCAGATTACTGTATGCATTCGCATCCCCTCTGGATGACACTACGAATGTCGCCTGCGTTGTATACTCAGGAACATATCTGCTGCTTACGACTACATAAGTCAGAAGTGCTCCCGCAATTGCCCCCAGAATAATCACCCACCAGTTGGACACTATATCATGCACAAGCGTATATGGATCCAGATCATTATCCATAAATACCGGCATGTCATTTCTATTACTACTCTCCATCCTGCGCTCCTTCCTGGTCCTGTACTACAACGAATAACTTTGTCACCGCAGTCGGTGCTCCCTCTGCCGTATAAGAATATTCCACCGGATAAACCCCTGCCTTGGAATAATCCACTTCTGATTTCACACTGATCGCTTCTCTTGTACCTGCAAGAGCCTCTCCGTCATCCGCATACGTATATGTTGCACCATTCATCTCCATACCTTTGACATAAGACATCGGATCGATTTCATGTCCTACTGTTGTATATGCGATATAATCCGATAATACCGGATATTCTTTCATCTGCTCCTGTCTGTCACCGGATTCTGTTACGGTCACTTCGAGAGGCACTGAACACACATCACCCGCACTGTTGCTTACCTGTACAGTCACTTTGTAAATTCCTGCAGCTGCATTATACATACCATCATCCAGACTGGTACGTATCTGACTGGTCAGGTCACCGTCAAGGCAATCCTCTGCCTTCATATTCTCCGTAAGGTTCGCCTTCCCCACCTCTGTTGTCGAATATCTAAGCGGTGCCTTCAGATGGATCTTCGGCGGCGTGTAATCTTTGTACTGTACGGTTCTTTCCAGTGTCCCTACCTGATTCGCCTTATCGAATACCACATACGTAATGGTACGCTTGCCCGGCGCAATAAAATGCGACATCGAAGCGATACGTACAGACGATGTCAGGTCACCGTCACGGTTGTCTTCTGCTTTGACACCTTTCAGAAGTGCTTTCTTCTGCTTCTTCTGATCGGTCTGCACACTCAGTGTCACCGTCTTATCCTTACAGGTGATCACCGGCGGTGTATGGTCTTCCAACATCTTGGACTTCACAGTATACCCGGCAAATATAGCACAGGATGCCACGAATATCAGACACACTGCTATTTTTAGTCTTCTCATAGTCATTCTCCTTCATCGTTAATATAACTGTTACCGTCCAGAATACGGAACCGGTTCTAATCTCAGGATCTCTCTGTTGTCACAGAGTCTTGCCGGATTATACTGAAACAACACATCCAGATGGTTCTCAGAATATTCACGGCTCAGTTCTTCATACGCATCCAGCATATACGGTGTCCTCTGAAGTGGACTGTGTGCATCACTTGCGATCACAGAAATCAGATTATGGAGTAAAGAAAACGATACTTACTATTTCATTACTATTTCTTACTTGTCTCCTTCAGATATCTGACCGTTGCTTCTGTGTATCTGCACAGATATTCCGGTACGCCGTCTGCCTTTCCGGTCTCCGCAATTGCCGCTGCTACACAAGTGTTACATACCTTTCTAAGCTTACAACTACTGCATCTGGCCGAAATTCTAAGACTCTCTGTTTCTTTTTTTGTAAACTTCCACGCTTCCTCAAACTCCACATCCCGAAGCGGTATGCTTGGCTTATCCAGTACCACACAGGAACGCATCTCGCCTTGCCAGTTCACCACAAAAGAACTCTTACCGGCACGACATGCCATCTGTCCCGGAACTGCCTCTCCTTCCGGAGTATTCTCTGCTTCGTCTAATTGGATCTTGCGGTATTGGGCAAATACTTCTTCTCCCATCTCTCTTTGTAAAACTTCCACTCTTGCTTTTGCCGCCATCTCCGGATCCAGTCTGGCCTGATTATTATAGGCATGATTTCGTTCTCTCACGGACGGATACATATAAGTATCGATCCTCACCGGAGCATCCAGTGATTCGCCAATCTCTATGATCTTCATCCTGTCATCCACATTCGCCTTTGCAAGACTTCCATTCACTTTCACATCAATGTTCCTCTCACGCAAAAGCCGGATGCCGTTCACCGCCTTATCGAATCCTCCCGGATAGTGGCACAAACGCTCATAGGTCTCATTGCTTGCACCATATAATGTAATATTGATTCTTCTTGGTTTATTTTCCGCAAAAAAATCTGCCCACGCCTCATCGATCAGCGTTCCATTCGTATTAATCGTAATAATCATCCCCAGTTCACGGAGTTTTTGATATAACTCGCGGAAATGTGGATACAGCAGCGGCTCTCCACCTGTCAAAAGAACAAATAGCGTCCCGGCTCTCATCATATCTTCTGCCGTTTTCGTCCATTCTTCCATCGTGCGTAGCCTTCCCACTTCTTCCATCTCTTCTCTGCTCATACGCACATAACACATATCACAGTTCAGATTACAAAGCGGCAGCAACTCCAGCACTCCATATAGCGGCACTTTCTTCTCTGTCGCCATTGCAAACATCTGTTGCTCTATTGTCGTTCCATCTTCCATTAATTCCATATTACACCCTCAACAATTCCTGTAGATTTTAAAAAAGAACCGGAAATCCGGTTCTTTTTCGATATGTATATAGATTTGTTTTTTATGACTTTGCTTTCTCCCAATTTTCCATATGAATGTTTGTTGTACAATGAGTATTCTTACCATCTTCTCCACGCCATACTTTAACCGGCGTCACAGTAAGTCCTCTCACATAATAGCCATCCAAAAAAACATCTGCAGTATTCGCATCATGTGTTGTCCCACAAGCATGATACCCACTTAGATACGTATCGCCCAATGGCTGGAATCCTTTCCTACCATTAGTTTCTAGATATACATCTCCAGATTTACCACCGCCAGCATCACATTTAAATTTATACACCGTTCCTTTATCGCCACAAGCTGCCACATACTCATTAGCTACAAATCTTTCGCCTACCATAGTAGGTCTAACATACGCCCTCTTCATACTTATACACTCCTTTTATTATTTTACTCTTGTTATCCATAAACCTCTGTCTATATTACTCTATTATATAAAAGTCTAATGCTAAATTCAATACTAAACTCCTTATTGTTATAGACAATTCTTATTATCTATAATTATAACTACATTTTTTAATATTTTCAATACTGTTTACTTGTCATTTCACGTCGTTTTATTACACTTTTATGCGTGATTATGCACATTCTACTAATAATTACTTGTACTAATTAGAAATCCATCGCCATCCGGCTCGATTCTTCCTCATCTAGTTCCGTAACCTTCGTCTCCATAACACGGTACACCCTCTGGCACATATTCAACACACTTGGTCTGTGTGTTGTCACAATACAAGTCTTGTTCGGTTTCTGCTCGATAATGTTACGCAGTACCTTTCGCTCCGTTGTTACATCCAGCGCCGACGTCGCCTCGTCTAACAGAAGGATCGGTGCATTACGAAGAACTGCACGTGCGATAGAGATACGCTGTGCCTGTCCTTCCGAAAGGCCGCGTCCACGTTCTCCGAGCGCACTGCTGATCGTATCCGGAAGCTTCTCTACAAATTCCCATGCACAGGCAATCTTCAAAGCCTCGATAATCTCTTCATCCGTAGCATCTTCTTTGACCATCCGCATATTCTCAGCAATCGTACCGGAAAGGATCGTATTTCCCTGAGGTACATAGGCGAAGAAATGTCTCGTCTCTGCATTCAGGACGATTTTTCTTCCGTTGGATGCAACGATCACAGCCTCTCCTTCCTGCGGACGGATCAGTCCAAGGATCAGACGGATCATCGTCGTCTTTCCTTCTCCCGAAGGTCCCACAAGCGCCACGATCTCGCCCGGACACGCTTTAAAATACGAATCCGTAATAACTCTTGTCCCTTCTACGTATGAGAAATTCACATCCTTCATCAGCACCTCGAATCCATCCTCTGCGAACGGATCCAACTCCTCACTCTCACTGATATGCATCTCTTTCGGGAGCTCTACCAGTTCACGGATTCTATGTGCCGACACCGAACTATTTAGAAATGACGGGATGATTGAAACCACGTTATTGAATGCGCCCGACAGATTACTTCTCTGCTGCAGGAATAATGTCATCGTTCCGTATGTGATCGTATGGGTCCACAGTAAGAATAGACAATATCCGAACGCAATAAATTCCACACCCGTGCCCATAACCGACAGCAGGATATTGGTCTTGATGGAGAACATATTGTACTCCAGACTGACATCTTTGAATTTGCCCTGCCACCAGCGCATTAACCGGCTGTAATGCGGTGCGATGCCAAATGATTTGATCGTATCAAAATTGTAGAATGCTTCCACCTCGAACGTCATCAGCTTACTGCTCATTTCCCTGGTCTTCTGACTATATTCTCGCTGCTTCTTGATCATGAACCTCGACATCAGAAGCATGAACGGTGCGCTTGCCAGTGCCAGAATTGCCATCACCGCATTATAATGAAGAATAACCAGAAACGTCGCTATGAAATTATAGATTGCGATCACGATCGTCGGGAGCCAGCTGATCGCATTGCTGCTGACCGTTCCGATATCTCCGTTGAAGCGGTTCAACACATCCCCGTTGGAATACTTATTAATCTCCAGCCAATCGGCATCCACAATCTTATCGAATATATCCGCCTGGATATCATTATTGATATAAATACTTAATTTGGTCGAGATACGGCTGATAATGCTGCTGAACAGAAGGCTGAACAATGAACTTCCTACCATAATAATGATCAGGATCATCAGTTTATTCGTCTTATATCCGGTAATGATATCAATCAGATATTTACTCGCCACGCTGCTGACAAGTCCCATAGACGTACTGAATATACCCAGGATCGTATAGAATACAATCGCCCACTTATACCGGACACTGTAGCTGAATATCCATTTCCAGTCATCAATGATCTCCGAAAATGTCCCGTCCTTCCACTTTGCGATCAGAATATCCAGAGACTCGAAAGACAGGCCGTTCTTTCCTTGATTTTTATCATTATTTTCTTGCATTTATTCCTCTCCTCGTCCACCGGCAAGTACATCTTCCAGACATCTCACCGCATCTTCGGATATGTCGCACTCCAGATGATATACCGGAACCTCCTTCAGTAAAATCTCAAGCTCATCCATTGCCTGTATCTGAAACTCGCTGTTCCATGCATTGATTGTAATCTGTTCCATTACTTTCCGCAGAGCCTCAAGCCCTTTCAGACAGCTGATACGGTTCTCCTTCGCCTGTGACAGCATAACGATTGCTCTGACCGGATAGGACTTATTGTTACAGATCTCTGAGCTTCCACATACCGGCCATCCGTTCGCATACCATCCATCTTCTTCACGGATAAGAAGCGAACGGTCGCCATTCACCGTCCATGTCCCGCGATACTTTTCCCACAATCCTGCCTGCGTGGATTTTCCCGTCTCAGACGGCGCAGAAAAGAGCACTGCCGTATCTTCATAACACATATATGCCGAATGCAGTATCATCGAATGATCTTTAATAGCCTGCTTTTCCAGCGAGAAGGCCGCCAGGTATACCGTATCCTGGTCAAGCATCTCTGCCACTTCGGGAACAAACCAGACATGATATTGATTTACACCCTCCTGGCTGCTCACCGCATAATGCCAGTCCATTCCAAGAAAATTAATAAAGCGGCATTCCCCGCCCGACGTCTGAAATACCGTAAGATTATCACGGTAGATTACTCTTCCCGTCTTTTTCCCCAGAAGATCTTCTTTGATCTCATCAAGGTTCTCTGTCATCTCTACCTGATAATGGATGACCTCATCATCCGGCCTCTTTGCCTGCCCGGTCCGGAATTTTTCCAGATTCCGCGGACTTTTCATAGATAACGGAGCCGTAATCTCAATCTCCGTATGCCCGATCCTGTACAGGTGGGTGATTGACTCATTCTGTTCTACCATGTTCCATCTTCCCTCGTACACTCAATAAAGCCATTCTCCACAAGCGCACCGACAAAAGCGATCGTATCCCTTCTTGCAGTCTCTTCATCAATCTCATATGTATCCAGAACCATCCGGATCATCTCTTCCAGGCTATCCACCTTTTCGATATTCTCCCAGATGAATTTAGCCGTATCACTGATCGTGATCATTCCATTGAACTCCTGCGAAGTTGCCCCCGTCGGCACCAGTACACATTCACCTGCGATCTCCCTTAATATAAATTCCTTTACAATCTTCATATAACTTTTCTCCTTGATTTTATTGTTCCATCATAGCATTGCCGCCGTCTGTATGCAACCGGGTCACCGTATCACCTTCGCATAACACCACATAATCCCCCGGCGGAGCGGAATCATATGCAGCCATACATGCTCGAAGAATTCCCACCAGAAATCTCCCGGCTCCAGCCACTTTTCTTTTCTTCTGACTTTGGTGATCAGAGCAAATATCTGCTCTCTCTTTACCGGTCCTTCTATCTGTGTCTGTGCATCGCCCACGATATAATACCCCTCCGGCCTGATCTTCCATATCCGGTGCATGACGAACTGCCCGCTCTTTCTCCGAAAAAATACAATATCACCTTTTTGAAGCTCTCTGTCCGGCTTTTTGAAATATATCATATCCCTTGCATGGATCAGAAACGGTGCCATACTGCTTCCAAAGACCAGCATGCTGACTTCCTTTCCCTCTTCCGTCAGTTCCTTAAGCATACCAACATATTCTCTTGTATCTACAACTTTCATATTCCTCATCCTGCTTTTCTCTATCCGCACTTCATCCGTCCCGTTTTTTCGCAAATTATGGTACAATTCTCAGCACATCCTTCGCATTGTTTTTTATGTATACATTAAATAGTACTCAATTTCTTTTTTATCATACCATCGCGGTTTTCTTCATGCAACATCAAAATATTGCTTTAATTTTTCTACGTTTTTCGACAAATCTTCGCATTAATTTTATATTTTTCTGTTTGATTGCTCCAAATTCTTATATTTTTCTGTTAATATATTCCATTTACTGTCCATTTGTATCATTTTTCTATCTTTTCACTCTTAATCTATGTTATATTATAATTACATAGAGCATATTCCATTTATATTTATATAAAAATACGTTTTATCTGTTCGGGAAGGGGGCTATATATGAATATTGCAATTTGCGATAGATATGATACCGACATAACACGTATTAGTGAGTTCTTGGACGCCAATATTAAGAATCATATGCTCAATCATGCATTATTAGAAGTAGATACCTTTACTTCAACAGACGAGTTGTTAGCATCCCCGAAAGAATATTCCCTCATTTTTTTGGGAATTTTAATGCCGGGGACAGATGGTATAGAGGCTGCCAGACAATTGAAAGATGGTCCAAACCCTCCAATAATTATCTTCACGACCAAAAGCACTGAACATTGCCTGGCAAGCTATAATCTTGGAGTTGAAGGATACATTCTGAAGCCAATCAGAGAAGACGATTTTGAGAAAGTCTTTACCAGACTTTTGCTTCCGATATTCCCTTCAACCCATACACTCAATGTATATTCCAACCGGCTTTTATATCACATCCCGGTTTCTGAGATTTTTTTTATTGAAAGCATTGGAAGAAAATGCATGATACATACTTCCAGAAAAACTTACGAAACCAACATGGCGTTAAATCATATCGAGAGCACGCTGAATGACAATTCTTTTATCCGTTGTTATCGCAGCTATCTTGTAAACATGAACTATATTCAGGACATTCTGGATACCGAAATTCAATTAACCAACGATGACTGTATTCCACTGACCTTACGTAAGCGGAGTCAGATTGTCAAATTATTCAACAAATTTCTGATATCCCATTCGGCATCAGAATAATGCATGTGAAACCAAAGGAACCCGCACGCTATCATGATATGACTGGTATGCTCCCCGTCAAGAGGACAATAAAAAATAATAAATTTTTGTATCGTCAG
>OQVH01002237.1_pt1 | contig 10486 bp, 9 predicted proteins | sample 1691641 | NCBI WGS metagenome assembly OQVH01 (sample SAMN03418286, study PRJEB22391) | human gut metagenome | biome: human-gut; feature: organic feature; material: feces | host: Homo sapiens | place: Italy | collected 2013-04
GATGTAAGTATTGCCGCGGGTGCAAGTGCCGGTGATGGGCTGACGGACAAGGCTATGATAGTGATGAAATCCGCCGATTTGCAGTCGCTCCCCCGGCTCTTCGGCCTGTCCCGCCATACGCTCCGGCTGATGCGCCGTAACTTTTTCCGGACAACGGCCTTTCATCTGGCAGGCGTGCTGGTAGCTGCGGGCATTCTCTATCCGGTGTACGGAATACTGTTGACGCCCATGCTGGCTGTAACGGTCATAGCGCTCTCCTGCATCATGCCGGTGAAGGGGTAGGGGGTTAGCTGTTTCTGTATTCCAGCGGACTCATTCCCAAGTGCCGCTTGAAATACTTGCCGAAGAACGAGGCGCTGGGGAAGTTCAGCGAATAGGCTATCTCCTGGATGGTCATGTCCGTGGATTTCAGTTTGGCTTTTATGTCGATGATGACGACATGCGCAATGAGGTCCAGCACATTCTTCCCGGTCACCTGCTTGATGGTGGTGCTGAGGTGTTGCAGCGATATGCCCAGTTTCGCGGCATAGAACTGCGCGCGGCGTTCGGTGGTGTAGTTCTCGATGACCAGTTGTATGAACTCACGGCAGATTTCCTCTTTCCGGCTTTTAATCCTGTTTTGGGAGTCGGGACGGCTGCTGTATAGCTCGTTGACACCATAAAGCAGGGTGTCCAGCACGTTCTGTGCCATTCGCGTCTTGGGCATGTACGGCCCGGTGGATATGCGGGCAAGCAATGCGAAGTAATCCCGGAAATAGGAAGCAACGGTTTCGTTGAGCGGTATCACGGGAGCTTCTATAATCTTGGAGTATGAGCTCATGGTGGACTGGATGATGTTGACTCCGTTGAGGCAATGTTCGGAAAATCCGGCAAAGCAGATGCGCACTTTCTCCTTCTGCCCGTGAAACTGGATGATGGTGCCCGGAAGCAGGATGATGAAGTCGCCTTGCTTGATTTCGGTATCCATAAGATTGATGGATACCGTGATGGAGCCTTCGGTGCACAAGGCGAAGATACATGCTTTCAGCCGGCACGATTGCTTGTAGATGTTCAGGATGTCTTCCGTGACATCTGTCCATGCAATCAGGTCTACGGGGAGGTCGACGTGTGGAAATTCCATAAGCGTTGTCGTTTTTGGTCTGTGCAAAGTTACACTTTTATTTTTCAATCTCCGCCTTTTTGAAACAACAATGTCCCGGCGCAATGTTTCATGGTGGTCAGGATTTGCTCTACCGTGCATCGGATGCGGGCTGTGGCCCAATCCTGCCGCATGGCTTGTTCAAGGCTCACCGGAGCGTTTATGATGGAATATATGCCGATAAATCCCATCTCTTTAAGCTCCCGGCACATTGTGATGGCGAGGTCCGCTCCTTCGAGAAGCGAGTCGAATGCAATGGCGTCGAGCACCATTTCAATCCCTGCGGTCAGTCTGGCATTTAAAAAGGCTTTGAAAGCGCCGCCTAATCCGCCGGCTGCACCAGCTCCGCTCAGGGGTACTATGTCGGTCTGGAACTGTCCGGCTATCACCTGGGCAAAGGAACGCATGCCGCGGTCCAGGGCTTCCGTGGGTTGAGGGGTCGCTCCTTTTTGGGGAGCAAAGACACGGGCAGCTCCGTCCGGTCCGCAAAAGGGGGTGTTGACATCGCAAGCCACGATAAATTCGGACTCCCGTGCTGCGGGCATCAGAGACGACATGTCTATCCGGGCAATGGATTCCAAATCCCTGCCGCAGCCTTTCAGCCTTTGTCCGCGGCTGTCGAGAAATCTCACTCCCAATGCGGAGAGCATGCCCGTGCCTGCATCGTTGGTGGCGCTGCCGCCTATTCCGACCAGGAATTTGCGGCATCCCCTGTTCAGCGCATCAGAAATCATCTCGCCGGTTCCGTACGTAGAAGTAATCCACGGGTTCAGTTCGTCGGGAAGCAGGAGCGGCAGTCCGCTGGCGGCAGACATTTCCATAACGGCGGTTTTCACGCCGCCTGACCTTACAATGCCGTAGGCTGCCTTTACCGGTCTGCCCAAGGGGTCTGTAACGGAGGCTGCGTACATATCTCCTCCCACCGCTTTGACAATGGCCTCTACGGTTCCCTCGCCCCCGTCCGCCACACCGGCTTTGACGACATTACACTGCGGGAAAACATCCTTGATTCCTCTTTCCACGGCATCGGCCACTTCGGCCGAAGTCAGGGAGCCTTTGAACGAGTCCGGTGCTACAACGATTTTCTTCATGCTCTTCAATGTATATTATATATAATGTGGTACAAAATTATAAAATACGGGGAGGTAATGCATGCTTTCGTCCGAAAAATAATCTTCGTGCCTTGACGATGGTCAGATTATGAAAAAAGCCTGCATCCGGGATGCTTGTATAATTCCGGGATTTCGTATCTTTGCATAGACCGGATGAAGCTCCGGGCATGTGCTCCAATCATACCACGTGCGGTTGGACGGTAAAATAGTATGTTTGTCTTATGAAACTGGAAATATCTGATTGGAAAACCGTTCCCTACGCCGAGGCGTGGGACAGGCAGACGGCGTGTTTCGATGCGCTTGTGCATGCCAAGCAGGCAGGAGAGGAGTATGTGAACCGTATCGTACTCTGCGAACATCCGCATGTATATACATTGGGACGCAGCGGTAAGGAAACCAATATGCTGCTGGGCGAAGAGCAGTTGCGTGCCATAGGCGCTTCGCTCTATCACATAGACCGGGGCGGCGACATCACTTATCACGGGCCGGGGCAGCTTGTGTGTTATCCTATCCTGAACCTGGAGGAGTTCTCTCTGGGCTTGAAAGAGTATGTGCATCTGCTGGAAGAAGCCGTAATCCGCGTATGCGCTTCCTACGGGATAACCGCCGGACGTGTGGAGAAAGCCACCGGCGTATGGCTGGACGGAGATTCGCCGCGTGCCCGTAAAATCTGCGCTATCGGTGTGCGCAGCAGCCATTATGTTACGATGCATGGCCTGGCGCTCAATGTCAATACGGATTTACGCTATTTCAGCTATATCCACCCTTGCGGGTTCATAGACAAGGGGGTGACTTCGCTTCAAAAGGAGCTGGGACGGGAAGTGCCGGCAGACGAAGTGAAACAGCGGCTTTGCCTTGAACTGAAAGGCATGCTTGAAGGCAGGCGGTAAACCGAAGAATTTCCACCAAATGTTTTGCCAATACAAAAAACTGCCATATCTTTGCATCCATTAATCGGGAATGTCCGGAAATGTATCTGTTTCATCCGTTTGCGGCTTCCCGAAGGCTTATTGATCACATAACTGTTTCAACGTTCTCTTTCTGTGATAGTGGGGAGCTTTGGGATAATATGGATGCAGACTAAACTATTGACTATAATTGCATTACATGAATTGACCGGAAAGAGTGCTCTTGACCCGGTGTCCCCAAAGAACGTCCTTTTCACAAGGTGGTATTTTCCTCAAACTCTTACAATCCGTATTTTGTAATGCCCGGTCCGTCAGACAATAATCAAGCAGAATTGCAGCACGCCCCTGTGTGTCAGTCCCATAAGGATTGCCAGTTGCACTGGTATGCCGTCCGCGTAACATACAGCCGCGAATTGTCCTTGAAGGACTATCTCGACAAGGAAAATATAGAGAATTTCATCCCCATGCGCTACGAGTATGTCATAAGGAACGAACGCCGCGTCCGCAAGCTCGTTCCCGCCATACACAACCTGGTATTTCTCCGTTCCACCCGTTCCCGTATCGATGAAATCAAAAACAATCCGGTTCTGAACATACCGGTACGCTATATCATGAACCGTGAGACCCATCAGCCGGTTATTATTCCGGATGCGCAGATGCGCAGCTTCATACTGGTTGCAGGCACGTACGACGAGGCCGTCATCTACGTGGAGCCGGAAGAACTGAAACTGGTGAAAGGAACCAAAGTACGCATCACGGGCGGAGTTTTCGAAGGAGCCGTGGGCGAATTTGTCCGTCTGCGCCACGACCGCCGTGTGGTGGTGAACATAGAAGGCGTCATGGCAGTAGCCACTACATTTATTCACTCTTCGCTTATAGAACCGATAGGTGTAATCTGAAACACTTGTAATTCAATAATTTATTTATCAGTATAAAAATGAACGAACACGTTTCATCTTTGTACGTCCGTGCCCATGAACTCTTGAATCTGGGCATGGACGGCAGTCCCATTTACAGCGATCACTTTGCCCGTCTGAATCGCGAAGTTTACGAGCAAGCGCTTGATTTGTACAACACCTTGGAAGGCAACACGCCGGAAGAGGAAGCCGAACTTTGCCTTTCCATTCTCGTAGCCCTGAATGCCACATTCTACGACAATGGCCGCAAGCAGCAGTATATCCAGCGCCTGCTCGACCGTTGCCTGAATGTTCTCGACAAGCTTCCGGATTCGCTTCTGAAAGTGCGTCTTCTAACCTGCTGCTACGGCGAGGTATACGAAGAAAAGCTTGCCGCTGAGGCCCATTCCATTATCAATACCTGGGATATGGCTTCTTTGACGCCGGAACAGAAGGAAATCATCGGCGAGTTGAAGAATATGGAAGAGAATCAATACCCTTTCGAGATTATAGATTGATTCTGCCTGACTATTTTTTTCTCTCTCCCTGTCAGTAAGCGTTTATGTTTTTCAGCTATCAACCGCTAATTACTAAACAACAGTTATTGCCGTGAACTTCATTTTTATTATTCTTACCTTTCTGATATCGGCTGTTATTGCCCGTATCCTGATACCGCGTATCCTATTGATATCCCTGCGCAAAAAACTTTTTGACATACCGGATGATCGTAAGATACATAAGAGAGCTATCCCGCGGTTGGGGGGCGTATCATTTTTCCCCACCACCCTGTTTGCTTTCTGCCTTGTCTATGCTTTCCGCCTGCTGGACGGCGACAGCATTTCCACGCTCTATGCCAGCTATCTGCTTCCGGAGCTTTTGCTGTTTGCCTGCGGCATGACGCTGCTCTATCTGACGGGCATTGCCGACGACCTTGTCGGCGTGCGCTACCGCCAGAAGTTTGCCATCCAAATCTTCTGTGCCTGCCTTTTCCCCTTGTCGGGACTTTGGATAAACGATTTGTACGGCCTGTTCGGCATACACGAGCTTTCGGCTTATGTCGGCATACCTTTCACTGTGCTTACGGTGGTCTTCATCACCAACGCCATCAACCTGATAGACGGCATCGACGGTCTTGCCTCAGGCTTGAGCAGTGTGGCATTGCTGGTTTTCACCTTCCTGTTCATCAGCAAGGGTCTGTGGAGTTATGCCATGCTTTCGGCCGGTACTTTCGGCGTGCTTGTGCCGTTCTTCTATTACAACGTGTTCGGCAGTGTGGAGCGTGCCCGCAAGATTTTCATGGGCGATACGGGAAGCCTTACCTTGGGCTATACCCTCAGTTTCCTTGCCATAAAGTACAGCCAGCACAACACGGATATCATGCCTTACACCGAAGGCGCCTTTCTCATAGCTTTCAGCACCATGATTATTCCGGCGTTCGATGTGGTGCGTGTCGTCCTGGTCCGCATCCGCGAGGGACACAGCCCTTTCGAGCCGGACAAGAACCATATCCATCATAAACTGCTGGCGATAGGGCTGTCGCCGAGAAGGGCGATGCTGAGCCTGCTCTCCATGTCCTGCGCTTTCAGTGCGGCCAATATCCTGCTGGTTCCTTACATAAACAATACGGTGCTGCTGATTGCCGATATTGTGATTTGGATAGGATTGAATCTGTGGTGGGATTATTTGAGAGATAGGAAGTAAAAGATTTGTTTGTTACGAATAAAATCCCGTTCTTTGCGTTAACACGTTAGAATAGAGATACATCATGAGAACAGAGGCGTCGAAACCGTTGGTAGCATATAACACTCCTAATCTTCAAGGATTGAAGAATAGGATTATAGAATCTCTTGACACTGCTGTTGATGAAGAGAAACTGCAGCGTTGCTTGGAGTTGCTGAGCGAGGACGAAATGCCCTGCCGTTTCACCGAAGAAGAATTGGATGAAGAAATCAGATTGTCTGAAGCAAGCGGCTTTGCTACCGACGAAGAAGTAGCTGCCATGTTTGCGAAATGGAGAATTTGAAAGTAAAGTGGCACAAGCATTCTCAGAGTCAGTTTGACAGAATTGCTACGTGGTATTCTTGCAATATGGGTGCTAAAGCTGCCATGAATTTCTCTGAAGATGTCAGAAGAACGGTTATGCTCCTGTCTCATTCTCCCCGTATAGGGGTTTTGGAGAAGAGACGCAGTACGGTAAAGACGAAGTATTACAGCATTTTGGTTCATCCTAAATATCGCATTGTCTATCGCTTTTCAAAAACAACAGTTTATATTGTGACAATTTATGCTACGATGATGAAGCATTGATAGCGGCTTTGTATTTGTATTTGAATCCTTTCGGACTATCGGAAGCATTAATAAGATGCCAAGACAGTCCTTGTTTTTTATTTCATCAGTTTTTTTATTTCAATTTTATTGTTAAACGACATTGGTTTGTAAGTTTCGTTTTATGTCACTATTGGTGCCATAAGCGCAAATCTTTTACAGCAAAGACAATCTAAGATTATACTTATATAAAAAATATGCAAGCAATTATTTTAGCTGCCGGAATGGGCAAGCGTTTGGGGGCTCTTACTAAAGATAATACAAAATGTATGATTAAGGTAAATGGCGTAACCCTGATTGATAGACTCTTAATTCAGCTTTCATCATTACAGTTATCTCGTGTAGTGATAGTGGTAGGATATAAAGGTGATAAATTACGCGAATATATTGGAAACCGTTATCCTGATTTGCATATTCAGTATGTATATAATACTGTATATAACAAAACCAATAATATCTATTCATTATATTTGGCGAAAGAGTATTTTGTAGAAGACGATACTTTGTTGATAGAATCAGATTTGATATTCGATGATGCTCTTTTTCATAAAATTGTAGATAATTCTTATCCGAATTTAGCATTAGTAGCCAAATATGAAACTTGGATGGACGGGACAATGGTGCGTTTGGATGAGGATGATAATATTGTAAATTTTGTACCAAAGAAAGCTTTTAATTATAATGATATAGCTTATTATTATAAGACAGTAAATATTTATAAGTTTGATAAGAAATTTATTGCCAGCAATTATATTCCGTTTTTGGAAGCATACATTACAGCATTGGGTAATAATGAATATTATGAACAAGTGTTGCGTGTCATAACTCTACTTGACAAATGCGATTTGAAAGCTCTTCCATTACAAGGAGAAAAGTGGTATGAAATAGATGATGTGCAGGATTTGGATATAGCAGAGACTCTTTTTGCAGAGGAGGGTCTTTCGCTTTATCAAAAGCGCTATGGAGGTTATTGGCGTTTTCCTACTTTATTGGATTTCTGCTATTTGGTCAATCCTTATTTTCCACCTCAACGGATGGTAGAAGAGATGAAATCTAATTTTGCGACCTTACTCACCGAATACCCTTCAGGTATGTCAGTTAATAATTTGCTGATAAGCAAATATTTCAATTTAAACAGGGATTATGTATGTGTAGGCAACGGAGCTGCTGAGTTGATAAAAGTGTTGATGGAATTTTTGGAAGGGAATTTGGGCGTGATATATCCTACTTTTGAAGAATATCCCAATCGGTATCCCAACCAGCATATTATTTCATATGTGCCCGACAATACAGCTTTCTCTTATTCTGTTTCCGACTTACAGAACTATTTTTCCGATAAGTCCCTATCTGCATTATTGCTGATAAATCCGGACAACCCTTCCGGCAACTTTATTTCACGTGATGATGTATTGAAATTGGCAGATTGGGCAGGGTATAAAGGTATTACTTTGATTGTAGACGAGTCTTTTGTTGATTTTGCAGAAGGAGGATTGGATAGTTCTTTATTGCTTGACAGTATCTTAGACAGTTATCCGCATTTGATAGTTTTGAAGAGTATTTCCAAGTCTTATGGCGTACCAGGCTTGCGTTTGGGAATATTGGCATCTTCCAATCGCCAAGTTATAGACAGAATAAGAAAAGAAGTCTCTATTTGGAATATCAATTCTTTTGCAGAGTTCTATATGCAGATTTATGGCAAATACGAGTCGGATTATAGAAAAGCTTGCGAACGTTTCCAGTCTGAGCGCACTCGTTTCTATAAAGAACTTTCATCTATATCGTTTCTTCGGGTAATTCCTTCTCAGGCTAATTATTTTTTGTGTGAGGTTATTGCAAAGTATTCATCGACAGCGTTGACTCGTTTATTATTGTATAGTTCAAATATTCTAATAAAAGATTGTTCTACCAAACAAGCGTTTAATAACGGTAATTACATCCGAATAGCGATTCGCAATGAAGCGGATAATAATAAGCTGTTGTCAAGATTGAAAGAATTAGACTGCTGAGAAAGGGAAAGTATATAGGTATTATGGAGTATTTCTATAGGGAAGAATATATTGGATTTGATTTATTATGTCGGAGAGCCTAAAAAGTAAAACTGTTTCCGGAGTTTTATGGAGTGCTATCGAGCGTTTCTCTTTGCAGGGAGTGCAGTTTATCATAAATATTTTGATGGCACGCCTTCTTTTGCCTTCTGATTATGGGATGATTGGGATGCTTGCTGTTTTTCTTCAGATATCGCAAACTTTTATAGACAGTGGCTTTTCTGATGCTTTGGTTCAGAAGAAAGACAGAACAGAAACGGATTTATCAACTGTTTTTTATTTCAATATTATAATATCTGTACTGCTTTATATTTTATTGTTTATTGGTGCTCCTTATATAGCTCAGTTTTACCGGATGCCCGAACTAACATTGGTTACTCGGGTTATCATGCTGAATTTGATATTTTCTTCTTTTGCCGCTGTTCCTAAAACGATATTGACGATAAGGATAGATTTTAAAAGTCAGTCCAAGATATCTTTAATATCTGCTATTATTTCGGGTATTGTAGGTATAACAATGGCCTATAAGGGATTGGGAGTATGGGCTCTTGTTATTCAGTCTTTGTTGAATGCTTCCTTGACTGTATTGTTGTTTTTTTATTATATTAATTGGCGTCCATTGAAAGTCTTTTCAAAAGAATCGTTTCAGAGACTTTTTTCTTTTGGATCAAAACTGTTATTTTCAAGGCTTATTCACGCTTTATATTACAATTTATATTCATTGGTTATAGGTCGTAAATATTCATCTGCTGAATTAGGATACTATACACGTGCAGAGCAATTTGCTATTCTTCCTTCCAGTAATATAAATGCAATAATATCTCGTGTGACTTTTCCGATACTGAGCAATATCCAAGATGATAATGTACGTTTGGCATCTGCTTATCGGAAATATATAAAATTAGCTTCCTATCTGATTTTTCCGTTAATGGTAGGGCTTGCCGCTGTGGCCCAGCCACTTGTTTTATTATTATTGACAGAGAAATGGATGATGGCAGCAGTATTACTTCAAATACTGTGCTTTGATTGGATGTTTGATCATTTAAGCATCATAAATTTAAACCTTTTATATGTAAAGGGGCGTTCCGATTGGGCTTTACGTATGGAAATCATAAAAAAAACTATAGCAACTCTTATACTTTTTGCCTCTATTCCTTTCGGAATAGAAGGAATGTGCTGGGGACGTGTTTTATACTCATTGATTGCTGCTTATTTGAATTCTTATTATACAAAGTCACTGATAGGGCTGAGCTTTATGGAGCAGGTTAAGGATATTTATCCGTCTCTTTTGCTTGCACTGTTCATGGGAGGTGTAGTTTTTATTTCTATTGGCTTTATCACACATCCGGCATTGCAATTATTGGCGGGGATTTTAATAGGCAGCAGTTGCTATCTGTTCATTTCCTATTGGCTGCATTTTGAAGCATTGCACGAAATTTTATCTATGGTAAAACGATAATGGAGGATAAAAAGAACAGATGAATAATCTGTATAAATATATTATAGAAGGATGATAGAATATTTTTATTTTTTAAGAAAAGTTCCTTTGATAGGCAGTTTGGGACGATTTATATTGAAGAAGTACGATGCTATTTGTTTTCGGAGAAGAAAAAGATGTTTTTTATCTTGTGGAAATGAAGTTTTACAAAAAGCAAAAAATGCACTGGATAGTGAGAATGTGCTATTTTGGTTAGATTATGGTACATTACTTGGGGCATATAGAGAACACGATTTCATTAAGCATGACTTTGATCTGGATATCGGGTTGTGGCTGAAAGATGCGGAGATTGCCAAAAAAGCCATGTTGAAAAACGGCTTTGAATTAATACGTTGTTTCCAGATAAAAAACGATGAGCGCAGAGTTGAGTATTGCTTTGCATACAAAGGAGTATCTATTGATTTATTTTTTTATGAATTGGAAGGAAATTTTACATTAGGTCATTTTTTTACTTCTATAATAGGAATCAGCAAACTTAATTATTCTAATAAATGCGGAGTATGCGAGGTGAGATTCCCTTATACGGGATTTAGACAAATGCTTTTCAAAGACAGTCTGTATAAT
>OQVH01002252.1_pt1 | contig 10424 bp, 12 predicted proteins | sample 1691641 | NCBI WGS metagenome assembly OQVH01 (sample SAMN03418286, study PRJEB22391) | human gut metagenome | biome: human-gut; feature: organic feature; material: feces | host: Homo sapiens | place: Italy | collected 2013-04
GATTAATGTGAATCTGCTGCCCGGGTCACCCAGGCCGAACAGTGCGAAGCGCAGCACCCACGCCACCATGGCAATCAGCATCACCTTCTTGATACCGAAGCGTCCCAGGAAGAACGGAATCAGCAGGATACAGCACGTTTCACTGATCTGCGAGAGCGAAATCAGCAGGTTGGCATGCTGCACGCCGAACGTATCGGCATATTCCGGAATGGCGCTGAAGCTCGTGATAAACGGATTGGCAAAGCCGTTGGTAATCTGCAAGGACACGCCCAGCAGCATCGAGAAGATGAAGAACACCGCCATCTTGCGGTTCTTGAACAGCAGAAACGCCCTCAGTCCCAATGCTTCTACCAGCGACTTCTGTCCGCCCTGCGCGCGGCTCACCGGACATTCCGGCAGCGTCTGGGCATACACGGCCAGCACCACGCCCCATGCCGCACAGGTAAAGAACTGCATGTAGTTCGACTGGAATCCCAGTAAATCTACCAGCCACATGGAACAGATGAAACCGATGGTACCGAACGTACGTATCGGCGGAAACGCCTTGATGGTGTCCAGCCCGGCCTTATCCAGCGCCGTATAGGCCACCGAGTTCGACAGTGCCAGCGTAGGCATGTAGAACGCCACACTTACGGAATAGAACGCGAACAGCGGCGCAAATTCCACCTGCGGTCCCGTAGTCATGGCATAATAGCCCGCTCCACCCATAAACAGGGCAGCCAGCAGATGGCTCAGCCCCAGCAACCGTTGCGCCGGAATCCAGCGGTCAGCCACAATACCCAACACAGCCGGCATGAACAGGGACACAATCCCCTGCATGGCGTAAAAAATTCCGATATGTCCGCCTAATCCCACCCCCGCCAGGTACGTACCCATTGAGGTAAGATACGCTCCCCACACGGCAAACTGCAGGAAGTTCATGACAATCAGTCTCATTTTCATGTTCATATACTCATAGATTTAAAGGTTATTTCATCATCGTAGCCAGTGAAGCCAGCATCGTAGCCAGTGAAGCAAACGAAGTCGCATTCGATACTATGTTCGCAAAGTTGAACTTCTTCGTCTTGTTCGGCACCACGATTTCGCAGCCCGGCTCAATCTGTTTCTTGCCGCTGCCCTTCACTTCGGCCACCTGTCCGTTCATATAAATAATGAACTTCTGGCTCTTCTTGGCGTTGGCAGAGTAACCGCCCGCCTGGCTCAGGTAATACTTCACGCTCTTGCCTGCCGCATACGATACCGTGTTCGGCATCATCACCGCTCCGTTCACCTTCACCGTATTGTTGTATTCCGGCACGGTCAGCACATCGCCCTCGCGCAGCACCAGGTCAGCGTCTCCGCCCGGGTTCGCCAGTGCAGCTTCCAGGTCGATACCTACCGTAAACGTACTGTCCACCTTCAGTCCCAGCGTGTTGGCCATGGCATCACCGATTTCACGGCGCATCATCTTCACCACATCCTCCATGCGGCGCAACTCCTCCTCGTTGGCCACGCGGCGCAACTTCGCTCCACGCACATACGCATAGCGGCTCACCCCGCCGGCACGCTGAATCAGGCTGCTCAGACGTTCACTCTTCGTGTTCAGCGTATAGTCGCCGCGATACAGCACCTCACCGTCCACCGTCACGTTCACCTGCTCGTTGTAGCTCGGGCTGCGGCGCACAAACACCTGGTCGTACGGTTGCAGTTCAAATCCCGCTTCACCGTCCACCACGAAACCATCCTTCAGTCCGAACGAGAAATTCTGTCCGATTACGTCCGGTTCCGTCGTCCCTCTCGGGTCACGGATGCGTCGTGACACGTCCACACGCACCAGCGAAGCCGATTCCTTCAAACCGCCCGCTGTAATCACCAGGTCCTCCAGGCTCATGTGGTCGGCATACGTATAGCTGCCCGGCTTGTTCACCTCACCGCTGATAGTCACCTTGCCCATGTCCTGCAAGTCGTGGATACTCGGGATATACAAAATGTCATTCTTCTGCAAAGCAATGTCGGGCGACGTACCGTTCAAGATACCCTGAATGTCAACCGGCAACACCTCTTTCGTCAGGTTCTCCCGTTCGCGATACAACACCGCACGTCCTGTAAAGGCATCCCCCAGCAAACCGTCGGCCTTCTCCACCAGCTGGCGTACCGTGTTCAGCGAACCGCTCAACTCGAATACTCCCGGGTGATACACAGCCCCTTTCACCTCCAGACGGTTGTTGAAGCGGTTCAGAATCGAATCCACCGAAATCACGTCACCGTCTAATAATTTAAACGCAGAATAGTCTATATCGTTCACCGTTTTCACGGAAAATTCTTTACCGTCCTTACGCAACACCCTGATACTCTTCTTGTAAGCATCCGAAGCAAAACCGCCGGCATACTTCAGCAAAGTGGCCGCCGATTCCCCGTTCTTCATTTCGTAGAACATCGGGCGCTTCACCTTACCCGTAATCTTCACCAGCTCGTCGTAGGTAGGCACAATCACCACGTCGCCGTCCTGCAGGCGGATGTCGTCCTGAATCTGGCCCTTCATGATGTACTCATACACGTCCAGGCGGGCAAACGTCTTTCCGCCACGGGCCACCTGCACGTTACGCAAGCTACCGATGTCGCTCACACCACCTGCCACGTACAGCGCATGGAATACCGTCGAGAGCGATGACAGGGCATACGTACCCGGCGCCATCACTTCCCCCATCACGTTCACCTGGATGGTACGGATATTTCCCAATGTCACCTGGATGTTGTTGCCCGAATCCGCATAAATCTTTCCCAATTCCTGCTTCAGCAGCTGGCGTGCCTCCTGAATCGTCATGTTGTTCAGGTACACCGGCCCTAAGTTGATGATGTTCACATAGCCGTCGGGCGAAATCTCCAGCCGCATGGTATTCTGGCTCGCGCCCCACACGTCGATAATCCCCTCGTCGCCCGGTCCCAGGCGGTAATTCTCCGGCGTAGCCATGCTCAGGTTAGGCTGGAAAGTCAGTTGCTCAATGTTGAAGATATTCCGTCCGAACACGTCGTTCTCGCTCGTAGTCACCGTGGTCAGGTTGCGGCGCTTCTTCATGGTCTTCTGCATGTCTTCCGACCACATACTCTTGTCCACATTCAAGGAATTCATCTCCAGGAATTCCGACGCATCCTCTTCCGTACCGGTCGCAGTAGTTTTCCGAGCCCGTGAACCTGAGCCCAGCAGCGAGCTGTCTTCCCCCGTCAGAGAACCGCTGCCCGATGTCGACGCGCCCGTCGAACCCGAATACATGGACTTCAATCGCAGCAACTGCTCCTGAGTGGCCCCCTTGGCCAGCAGCTCCATCGCAATGGTTTGCTGGTCCTTGCCCTGTTGAAGCGCCTGTTGTACATATTCTATCACCTGGTTGTCGGTCATTCCGCTCTGGGCATACGCAACGGATCCCCCCAGCAGGAACAGACACAATGCCAATCTTACAAACTGTCTTCTCATTCTGTCTTTCTTTTTAGTTTTAAGGACAAAGATACATTATTGAAAACGAATCACCAAGCTCTTAGCCCCGGAATCTCCATTCCAAGCAGAAAAAACCGGTGTAAAAATTCCGCTCCCCTGCTTTAAAACATAAAAATAGTTAATTCAATGCAGATTTTCTCCCCAATTATATGTCTCATAACATAAAACCCTTACCTTTGCATCGTGTTTTTCATGGTATTAGATTTAAGGTTAATGAAGATTGGGAGTCTGGGAAGATTCCCTTTTTTTATGTCTATTTTTTTATGTCTTTTTTTAGACAAAAGAACAGAAGAACATATTGAGTTAAAAGGTAAAAGTTAAAAAGTAAAAGCGGAAGCAATCACAAAAAAAACGGAAGAGTCACCCCTCCCGTTCTTCATTATTCATTCTTCATTATTCACTCTTCATTCTTCATTATTTTTCATTCTTCATTATTCAACGCACTCACATCAACATCAGGAATGATAACGTCTGCAAGTTTGTCGTTTACAAGAAATCCCATGTATAGTGGAATGGTAAGTATATCTCCATCACGGCCTACGTTATATTGCCCTAACTTGATTGCATTCTTAACATGATACACGTCCTTATTTTTAAGAACCATTGTTATGCTTTTTGCTTTACCAGACTTTGCCTTAATTTCAAGGAGAACACATTCGCCTTTGAACCTTACCAGAAAGTCCAGTTCAAGCCCGCTGTCCTTATGAAATTACACTTTTTCCAGCGAATAAACCAACATTCGACACATTTTTTCGAACGAATAACATTCATTACAACACATTTTTTCAAACGAGTTATACAGATATCGAGCTTCTTTAGACAGAAAAAGGTATATAGTTAAAAGGTAAAAGTTAAAAAGTAAAAGCGGAAAGTAATCACAAAAAAAACGGAAGAGTCCCCCGTTCTTCATTATTCATTCTTAATTCTTCATTATTTTTCATTCTATGACAAGAATAAGCTGTCATGCTTACCTGCTTCCACGTCTGACAAAATTTGCTTTACACAAACAACCAGTTCAGGAAGATACTTTTTGATTATACCAAATATCTGAATGGGGTCTACATTCCCATATTCATGCGAAATAATATTTCGACATCCGAATACGCCTCGCCAATAGACTTGCGGATAATGCGCAAACAACAGAGACGATGTACGATCATCTATCTTCTTAGCCGTTTCACCTACTACCTGTATCAGCATACATGCTGCATCAAATTTTTCCATTCTGTCCGGCGATGTAAGAAAATCCTGTGCACACGTAATCGACTGATTTCTGTTTATCACGAGAGTAGCTTTTTCCAGAATCAGCTCCAATAAATCAACCAAGATTTCTTTAGATATAGATCGCATCTTTAAGGATATTCTTTTTTAACGTTGGACGAAGTGACTCTCTAAAGTTCACTAAATCAATAGAAGAATGGAGCAAAACTTCAAGTTCTTCTTTAATCTGCTCCATCACGAAAAAGTCCGGGTCCTGCAGACAGATAAAAACATCCACATCACTTTTTTCATCTTGCTGCTGGCGCGCATAGGAGCCAAACAACCCCATGAACTTTATTTTATATTTCGAAGCCGATTGTGCTTTGAATATTTTCAGTCTGTCGATGATGTCTGTTGTACTAACCATAGCTTGCGGAGATGAAGTTTACACAAAGAAACATAAAAACTTTCATCTTTCCAACTTAATCGCATAAGTTTTTCAAACGATACACCTCACAGAAACATGTTGTTTCTTTAGACAAAAGAAGATATTGAGTTAAAAGGTAAAAGTTAAAAAGTAAAAGCGGCAAGCAATAAAAAAAACGGAAGAGTCACCCCTCCCGTTCTTCATTCTTCATTCTTAATTCTTCATTATTCTCCATTCTTCACTATCAAAACGTACTGATGTATTCCGGCGCCTGATAAACAGTAATATCGTCAACTGGAAATTTCGCTTTGTTTTTCGCCTTTGCCTCCGCCATGAACCGATTACATTCATCACTTGTAAAAATCCCCTTATTCATTGCAATAGTCAGCACATCCAGCGTTCCAATATATTCAATACCATTCTCATCACAATAAGGAGCCACATCCCGAAAGTTACTACTTGCGATAACCTCCTGTCCAAAACGCGCCATCGACATACAGGCCCGTTCTCCGTCCCCCAGCATCGGATTCTCTTTTTTAAGCCGGAAAAACTCTCGCCGGACATTTTCATTGGCATAAGGAAAAGCAATCTTGCATACCTTGCAGCGCTCCATCCACTTGTCCACCTTCCGTTTCCTGTCCGGCTCCGTAGGATGATAGCTGGCCTCCTTGTACACATTCTCTACAATCATCACGGCATGAGGCTGCAGAATTTCCGTCAGCCTGTCTATATAACCGGTAGCCATGAAATGAGAAATGACATCGGCATCTACCAATATTACTTTATTCCTCCCCATATACCTCTTGAGAAACATTAATTCCCATATCCATCAGCAACGAGTAATACTTTGCCTGAGAAATACGGCCCTTATCATATAATTCACGAGCTTTCAAGTTATAATCTCCCACCAGTTCCGTCTGATAAGTTGGATAATACAACTGCGTATTATAACCATATTCGATTGCCGAAGCAACCACATTTTTCTGGTAAAGGTCAAACGTTTTCTTGGTAATCCATTTCAAGTCCTTCAGCCGGGTAAGAAGCGCCGCCCTTGAGCAAAGAAAATTCTGCTCCACCTTCAGAAGAGTAGCCAAGGTTATTTTGTCAACCTGCTGTTCCTCGGCAGGAACCAGTTCCTTCAACCCCATTTCCGGTAGCAGAAGGTAGGCTGCAAACACATCGGCATTATACTCTTCCTCCTCTTTTTTATTAAACAGCCCCGCATTGTTCTGCGACACCTTAAAATCTTTCTGATACAACAAGTGATACAACTCATGACAGGCGGTAAAACGCTGCTTGGCATAAGACAAAGCCGTATTTATCAACATGAAATACTTGTCAGAAGAAGATTCGTTTCCCTTTATCCGGATTGCCATGCCCGAAAAATTATCATCCAGCTTCTTAAACCACGTAAGCACGTGCTTTTCTTTCAATATCTGATGAATGCGCACAGGGTCCTTTGTAGTCACGTGCATCTCCTCCCGCAACCTGGTTGCAAGACATTCCAGTTCAACTTTACTTCTCAAGCTCATTGCACATCTGAATATAATTTCTGACTATTTTCTGAAATTGAGAAATCTGACCAAGATTTCCAATATTTCCCGTCTTACGATACGCACAGGCCACAGATGTCTGAAAAAGCTGTTCATTTTCCTCCATCAGATCGTATTCATCCACGTTATACAGAGTGGCCAGTTTCTCCATTGCCTCCAAAGGAACTACAGTCTCCCCTTTTTCATATTTCACGTATGCCGGCTGACTGATACCTAAATAATCACTGATTTCCTGCTGGGTATAGTTCAAATGCTCACGAAAAGCCTTGATATTTTTCCCGATTACCTGATCAAGTCCCATATTTTATCAATTAAATGATTCGTTTGCAAAGATACTCATTTTTAAGTTATAAAAACAGAAAATACAAATAAAATCAATCCAATTTATAACTTTTATTTATAGAACCAAAAGCAAAGGGTGAAGAATGAGAATATTCCTTTTTTTTTAGACAAAAGAACAGAAGAACATATTGAGTTAAAAGTTAATAGTTAAAAAGTAAAAGCGGCGAGTAATAACAAAAAAAAACGGAAGAGTCACCCCTCCCGTTCTTCACTATATTAATTCTTCATTATTCATTCTTCATTCTTCATTATTCTCCATTCTTCATTCTTAATTATTCTCCATTCTTCATTCTTAATTATTTTTCATTCTTCACTCTTCATTTTCCGGTTAATCACATGGTCAAACCAGAGGTTCAGCAGCGTCCATACCACCACGTCAATCACGAACACCAGCGTGTTGTTCATATAAAGAATCGCCACGATGGTAAACGCACAGAAGCAGGCCGACATCAGCTGAATCGTTACCAGCGCCCTCCGCGGTGAGAAACCCATGGCCAGGAACTTGTGGTGGATGTGCGTCTTGTCGGGCATGAACAGCGACCGCTTGTTACGCGCACGCCGCAGCACCACGCGAATCACATCCAGACACGGCACCATCAGCACGCTGAACGATACCAGCACCGGACTCGTCTTCATCGTGAGCAGCATATCCGGCTCATACATACAGTACTTGATGACAAAGAAGCTCAGAATATACCCCAGTGTCAAGCTGCCGGTATCCCCCATGAAAATCTTCCTTCCCAAATCCGCACTGCCGAACACGTTGTACGAAAAGAACGGGATAATCACCCCCACCGTCACGAAAGCCAGCATGGCATAGCTCCACATGTGGAAATGCACGAACAGCACCCCGAACACCAGCAGCGCCACCATACTCAGCCCCGACGCCAGTCCGTCGATACCGTCAATCAGGTTGATGGCATTGGTGATGAACACCACCAGCAGCATGGTCAGCGGAATACCTACCTCTGCAGGAATCAGGTAAATGCCAAAGAGACCATAGAAATTGTTGATATACAAGCCCGACAGCGGAAACATCGCCGCCGAGATAATCTGCACCAGGAACTTCTTCCGGTAGCGCACCCCAATCAAGTCGTCGGCAATGCCCACGATATACAGCAGGGTCAGCCCTCCCGTCAGGAAAAGAAACTCGCACACCAGGTCCGTTGTCGATGTCTCCGCAGGTCCGTGGCCCGTCATCAGCCGCACGGCCGTAAACACACACAAGGAAAAAAGAATCACCGGGAAAAAGGTCACTCCCCCGAGGCGAGGTATCGGACGTTTGTGTACTTTCCGTTCATCAGGCACGTCAAACAAGCGTTTGCGCAATGAAATAATCAGAATATTCGGGATAATGATTCTCCCCAGTATCACTGCCGATACAAATGCAGAAATGATAATATACAGATTCGCCATGTCCGTTTGGATTTTGAGTAGTGCAAAGGTAGGATTTTATTTCGAATCCTGAAAACTTTTTAGGCGCCGGACACCTTCTTTTTACGATTTAGAAAACTTTTGTCCCGCTACAGCTCCTTTTTCACGTCAAAACAGGGGCAGGCCTTGGTCCATTCCTCCGGTTCCACCGTTCCGTCGCCGTCCAGATCCGGGCTCAGGTCGCGATGCCCCACCACCTGCGTGATGGCCGGGAAATCCGATTTCAGCACCCTCACCAGAATCCGGAGCGAACGCTTCTGCAGTTCCGTACGCGTATCCGCCGGCCGTCCCTGCGCATCCAGTCCCCCTTCATACGCAATGCCGATGCTATGCTCGTTATACCCCTTGGCATGCGCTCCGGCCCGCTCCACCGGTCGCATTGTACAAATTTCACCAGCGTGCTGTTCCGCCCGGGTACACGCAGGTGGTGGGGCATCCGGGCGATCCGCTCTCGTTGCCGTACAGTGAATCACAATCATGTCAATTTTTCTCATCACAATCCGGTTTTCTTCCGGTCAGGAGACAGAGAATACACTTCAGCACCCTGACCACAATCCATTTTACTTTCGTCATCTTCTCACGCCTTAGTTCCGATTACACCCCTGCACCGTCGTCCTCTTCCTCTTTTTTATACTTCACCGGCACCCGTTCGAAAGCCAGGTTGTTGATAGCCTCCTGCATCACCGTACCCGGGCGGAACAGCACGCGCACCTTTTCAATCATACTATCGGTATACGTATCTTCCGTAGCGGCTCCTTCCCCGCTCAGGCTCAGCTGCAGCGAACCCAGTTCACCCAGGCGTACGATTTCGCCGCCCTGCAAGCCTTCCGATACGATGTCTTCCAGTCCCGTCAATACCGCCATCACGTCGGCACGGGTCACGGTACACATCTGGTGAATACGTTCCGCTATTTCACGGATACCCATCTCGCCGCGAGCCTGCGACTGTGCATAATACTTCACTTCACCGCTTTCACGATCGGCCGGGTTCACACGCCCTACAACCGAATAAGTCACTGTTTTCTTCATAGGTCAATCAATTAAAAATTAATAATAAAATGAAGAACCAATGAATGAAGAATTAAGAATTAAGAATTAAGAATTAAGAATCATGAATCCAGGAAACGCGCGCACATTCTTCATTATTCACTCTTCATTCTTCATTATTTGATTGTTCTTCATTATTCACTCTTCATTATTCACTCTTCATTCTTCATTGTTACATAGGCAAAGTTACACTCCCCGTTTCCGCCCATGTAGACATTTGAGGACATACGAAGACTTACGAAGACATTCGAGGAAATTTGAAGACTTTTGAAGACATTAGAAAAAGGAAACGCCGCCGCTCACGGCTCTCCAAGGAACCTCACAATCAGTTCCACCTCCGATTTCAGGAAAAACTTGCGGTTTTTCTGGTAGCCCGACCGCTCCAGCTCCCTTTCCAGTTCCGCACACTGCTTGATCCATCGCCCCAGCCCCTGCAGGGCACCTTTTTTACCTGCCTGCGGAAAATACAAGCCCGCCAACTCACTTTTCCGGTAAGCCTTCAGGCAGAAACCCTCCCGTTCCTCCCCGGAAACAGCTCCCGGTCCCGTTTTCAATTGCATGTAGTTCATTGTTCCGTTTTATTTTAGTTACCTATAAATATACACAATTCCGGCCGGATACACAAGTTTTTCCACCCGTTTTTTCCGGTATTTTTCCTTCTTCGGAACACAAAAAGCCGCACGAAAATCAAAACGTTACCGCCAGCCGGCGACCGGGCGATGAAGACTACTCTTCAGCCGGCGCCTCGGTGAATCGTCCCATGGCACGACGGCTGAGACGGCCAGCCTGGAAACGGACTTGTTGCTGGCTTTTTTTCGCGTGCCGATGCCCGGCGAGGAATGTATGTTCCTGACGGTGGGCGAGATTCTGCAGCACATCAACGGGGGCATGAAGAATCCCCTCAGTGCCGTCAAGGTGGGGCTTGCCTTGCGGAAGGCGGGATTCGAGC
>OQVH01002258.1_pt1 | contig 10407 bp, 9 predicted proteins | sample 1691641 | NCBI WGS metagenome assembly OQVH01 (sample SAMN03418286, study PRJEB22391) | human gut metagenome | biome: human-gut; feature: organic feature; material: feces | host: Homo sapiens | place: Italy | collected 2013-04
TTTTCAGTACGCAGAGCTTGTCATACTTACGCTGATGAAGGGTGATGAGGGAGTCGAGGTCGCGGAAAAGAGCACCGATTTGCTCCTGTTCCTGACGGCTCCTCGGTATCGGCAACATCACTTCGGCAATTTGGTTCTTGTTGATCTTCTTAGGAAATGCGATGTGAAGCGTTCTTCTGTACAGCTCCTCTTTGGCGCTTGGAGACTGCAAGCTTTTGTCGAGGTAGTAGGAATCGACGTCGAACGGCTTGAGCAATGCGAGGCTAACGTAAAACGCCAGCTTATCATCGGTTTCCACAACGTTGGATGTGCCGATGTCGCCAATGCGAGTCATGAGGACATCGCCGTGTTTTGGATACACCGGATAATTTTTGGCAAAAGCTTCCCGTGAGATGAATTTCTGCGATGTAAGTGTCGCTATGTTCTCGACCGATAAGAACATAACGCCTTCGTCCTGGTAGTCAGGAGTTTGATGAACTCCATCGTAGACTGCGGCCACATCGCCAAGCTTACGCTGTTCCCAAGCGGGGGCAATTAAAACCAGGAAAACAGCCGTATTACCGTCAATCTATACGGCTGAGCTTCCTTCTTGTGAGCATTAGAGCGTATCCGAGCAGGTTCCGACCGCGCCATTGCCTCGGATTGAACCTGTCTGGGTCATGCATCGACAGGCCGATGCCCCAGATGCGGTCTTTGACGGCGCATTCCGCCAGCAGCGCGGTGCCGGTTACCTCAAGCCGTGCCCCAAGTTCGGCGTTCTGGCTGAATTTGGCAAGTAATCCTTCATAAACTTCGATTTGACGAACACCATTCCACACGTGATCGTCATAACCGGTCACCAATCGGCCAAGCCGTTTGATTTCGGCCACGTCGTCGGTTTCAAGGATTCGCGCAGCTGTTTCAGCGTCATTGAAACAGCAGGCCTTGCGATGCATCATGTACTGCTCCATCGAGGAGAATTCAATGCCGTTCATAACGAAATGCGACGGATACCAGTTGCTCAGATATCCGTTTACCTCATCGGGATTGTGGAAACAGATAACTTCTGTCATTCCTTGCCGACTTTCCGCACCGCAAGCTCCAGATCGAGATCATGCAGCCCGAAATAGGCTTTTTCCAGGAATTCCAATGGTACTTGGGCAATCACCTTGGCGCTTGGAATGCCATAGAACCACTGATAGTAGGCGTAGAACTCACCGATCCAATCGGGCATGAACCCTTTAAGCGCCTTGCCGTCCTTCAACTGGTATTGCTCGGTCTCGGTGAAATATTCCCACAGCTCTTCCGCATCCATCGTATTGACGTAGGCTTTGGCTTCATCAATGCTTTTGCGTGTTTTGCTCGTCATATACGTGGCGATGAAATCCTCCGTGCTCTTGTTAGGGAACGACTGCGCCACGTAGTCGAAAAGCTTGCCCTGGCTTTCCACCACATCATCCCGGTAGACCTCTGGATATGCCCGCATTGTCACCACCCCTAGAGCAACGTGCTGAACACGTTGGTCACCGTATTGGCATCGGAATCGATGAGATCACGCATGTTCTGCCGCGCCTCAACATCCCTCTGATTGTATTTGTCGTTGAATTCGCTGTAGCTCACGGAAAGCAAGCCCTCATTGACTTCGCGCAGTTGCCCATATGCCTTTTCGCTCTTGATGCAATACTGGATCCCCAGTCCGCCAAGTGACAGCAGTTCCTCCAAAATATCGACGTCCACATTGTCTCGGACGAATTCTTTGGCGATGTAGAAGTACGAGGCGTTCGCACGCCAACCTTTGATGATGTCATAATCGCTGGTATCGATGCCATATTTGGCGATGAATTTTGCGGCAAGCACGCGATAACGCTTGGAATCGGCGGCATCACGATGTTTCATCAGCTCGGCCAGCCAGGCAAGCACGCTATGTTCCTGAAAATCCAGGATGCGCAGCCCATTCGTGTTCAGTTCGTACTGGTGGACCCAGCCATTGGACTCATCCGGCCTGCACACGGCCCATTCCTTGGCGAGCTCGACACTTTTAGTCAGATAAAAACCACGACCGTAGTCATGCTTGTCGTTACCCAAACCGTACTCGGGGGTCACGGATTCGTATGGGGAACCGTGAAATAACGTGATTGTTGCCATGAACACCCCTATACGAACATCTTGTCGAGCATGGATTTCTTAATATTCCGCAGTAATTCGAGCTTACGCTGATGAAGGGTGATGAGCGAGTCCAGACGGTCGAAGAACGCGCCGATTGAAGCCTGCTCAGCAACGGAAGGAACAGACATTGTCATATCCTCTATGGCCGAACGCGAAACAGAAATCACTTTGATTCCCTGCATTAGCGGAAGCAACTGATCATGAAATGCAGGACTGTTCAGGTAGTGCCCAAGATACCCACTAGCGTACTTTCTCATTGGCCGCAAAGGCATCGTATGCAATCCGGAAAATACCTTCTTTCCCGCAGAATTACATAGTTCTGTACATTTTCCAACGGCTGAGTCTTCGGCTGTATCGGCGATGATAACATCACCGTCCTGTAAGCAATCGCAGGTCTGCCTATTTGCAACGGCATCGTTCGCAATTCTCGGAACATCTGCCTTTTCGGCATCGAGGACAGAGCCGTATTTTATTAGGACATCACCATAATGAATGTCAAACACCGTACCCTCACTGTCGCTCAATTCAGCTCGGGACAAAGTATTGTTTCGGAGAAATCCAAGCTCTTCCCCCAGCTTACGCTGTTCCCAAGGGTCAGTGAAACCAGCGAAACGAATCTGCGGAACCAACGCTTTTCCATGCTGTTCGGCCATATCATTCACCCCCGAGCAGTGCTTTGAGCTCTTCCAAGCCCGCCAGATCGCGGGCATTACCGGTCAAATCGCCAAGCATTCCGGCCAATTCCTTCTCCGCTTCATCGATTTGGCCGCATACATCGGCATACGTGGTGGCGTACTTGTTCTTCAACGCGTTCACTTTGCCAATGAGCTCGTCGATCACGGCATTCGGCAGTTCTTCCAGCTGCTTCTGCAGCGGCGTAATCCACTTGGCTTCCAGCAACCTTCTGGCTTCGTCATCGCCCAACGCCTTGATCGCATCGCAGGTCTTCTCCTCCAACGCATTTCGCTTGGTTTTGATACCGGACTTCAGTTTCTTTGACTCATCGAACAGCTTTTGGGCCTGCACCAAGCCGCGCTCAAAATCAGAAGCCGGATTCTTGCCGATCGCCTTAACCGCTTTCTTCAACTCGGCAGCAACGAAGGCATCACCGTCCTGATTAACCGCATCACTATTCTGCTTGTCATCCTCATCGAAACCTTCCAAAATGGTTTCAATCTCGGAATCAATGTCCTGCACACGGCGTTCGTCCGCCTCGATCGCGGCCAAATCATCGTGCAGCAGCTCACGCTGAACCAAGTCGAAGGGCAGAACGCGGCCAATCCAGCCATCCTGCACTTCCACATCCTTGCCGCCTTTTTTCTTGATGACCATGTTCGGGTCCACGGCTCTTACCGCATCGAAGCCTTCGGAACCCAGCACTTCCAAATCAATGGAGATACCGTTCCACGCATCATCAAGCTTCTGATAGGCGTCATACGGGTCGATCAGCGCGGTATTGGCGATCATCGCATCCAGTTCCTCGCCAATGGCCGTTTCCTGCCCGAGCGCATCCACCTGTTCGGGATGCTCCACCAAACGGGAGCGTAGGTCAGCAGGCAGGCCGGAAATGGCTTGCCCATACGAGGCAATGAACGTTTTTACATCGGCATTGTTGTGCACCACAGTGGCGATATCATCATGGTCACAGGCATAGCAAGCACCATTATCGCGGAACAGCTCAGCCTTCAGACTCGGCCAGGCGTTCCAATATTCCCCAAGCTGCTCGACCTCGCTCTTCGGAACGCCTCCGAACATCGAAGCGTACACATCCCATGTCTCCGCATTCTCAGACGAATCAACATACCGGGGAATGTTGAGGTTGTAATCATTGGCGCGAATCTCGTCAATGGACACCAAACGGCTGAATTTGGGCACCGTGCGGTTGTTCGACACCACGTCGACAATGCGTTTGATGTCAGAAGCCTGTAGCTTGTTGTTCTTGCCGTCCTTGATGAAATGTTTCGACGCGTCAACAATGAGCACCCTGTCGTCATCGCGTTTCTTGCGCAGCACCATCACGATGGTGGGGATGCCCGTACCGAAGAAAATATTCGCCGGAAGGCCGATAATCGCCTGAATATGGTGGTTTTCAATCAGATTCTTACGAATCTGGCCTTCCTCGCCACCACGGAACAGCACACCGTGAGGCAGAACGATGGTCATGATGCCATCGGCACGCAGATGGTACAAGTCATGGAGCAGGAACGCATAGTCCGCCTTGGACTTCGGTGCTATGCCATAGCTGAAGCGTGGATCGATCTCCTTGTCAGTAGGATCCCAATTCTGCGAGTAGGGAGGGTTGGAAACCACCGCATCCACGAACAACGGATTGTATGTTTCCTCCTTGTTTTCCAACGTGTCGAACCACGGCCAGTCGTCTTCCAAGGTGTCGCCGTTGCGGGCGACGATGTTGTCGGGAAGAATACCGCGCATCACCAGATTCATACGCGTCAGGTTGTAGGTGTTCTCCTTGAGTTCCTGCGCGTAATACATGATGGAATTCGGATTGCCATTGCGCCGAGCCACAGACTGGCCAATATGAATCAGCAAAGAGCCGGAACCGGATGTTGGATCGTAGATCTTGATCTGCTCGCGCCCCTGCAAATGCCATGCGACGATTTCGCTCATCAGCTGGGAGACCTCGGACGGTGTGTAGAATTCACCGGCCTTCTTGCCCGCATTGGCGGCAAAATTGCTGATGAGATATTCGTAAATGAATCCGAGCACGTCATAATCCTGACGGCTATCCATCGGAATGTCCTTAATGAGATAAATCAGGTCTCGTGCGGCCTTGGACTGGCTCCTCGCATCGGTGCCAAGCTTGGAAAGTCCGGTCTGCAGGGTGTCGAAAATACCGTCGAACACTCTCTTACGCGCTGGATTGATGTTGCGGGAGAACGCCGAAAGCGCATCACGCACGTTGGAAATCTCGAAATCGTTGCCCTTTTTGACCCATGTGGAAAACAGGTTGTCATAGGAGATGAAGTAGCCGCACTCATCCTGTACGCCTTCCACAATGTCCGGATTATCCTCCGTAAGCAGCAGCAGGTCATCCTCGGTGAAATCGGTGTCCTTCAAGCGCATCAGCTCGTTTTCTGAAAGGAATTTGTAGAAGATGAAGCCAAGAATGTAATCCTTGTATTCGTTCGCCTCAATCTTGGAACGCATCTTATTGGCGGACTCCCAGATTTTCGAAGCGAGCTGCTGCTTGTTCATCTATCCCTCCTCATTGCGGTGCCGGCAAAATGCGCGGCTCCACGAGCGACTGCACATCTTTCACAAGAATACCGCACCCCCGCTTGGGAACAGCGTAAGCTGGGGGAACTAACCGAAAGCTATTCAGGAGGTACGCCCGCTGCTGGAGAATCTGAGTTTTACGGTGGGTCTATTCCTTTTATCAGGTCTGCTGAAATTGCAGCTGAATCGACTGAACTCTTTCTTACGGAAAAAGGATATGAATCATCCTCTGCGAGAATGGTCAAACCCGGCGATGTGCTGTATGCATTGTACGGAGCGACAAGTGGCGAGGTGGCTGTATCGAGGCAAAAAGGTGCCATCAACCAAGCTATTCTCGCCATACTCCCTCGCGACGATTGTGATGCAAGATACATCACTGCTTGGCTGAGGAAGCAAAAAGGTTACATTGTCACAACCTATTTGCAAGGTGGTCAAGGGAATCTATCGGGGGTGATAGTTAAGAACCTTGAAGTATTCATCCCGTCCTTACCTGAGCAACAAAAAATCGGCTTTATGCTGAGTCACCTTGACTCGCTCATCACCCTTCATCAGCGTAAGTATTGTGGTGTTGCTTCTTGGATGTTAGGGGTTGCGCTCGTAAGATTGGGCTCAGAAAGTGGCGGTGCATTCGGGGAGATGAAACATGTTCTACAATAAAGAATCGGATTTCGAAGACGATCTGGTCGCGGTGCTGAAGCGCCATGGATGGACCGATGGCGTGTTGGAATATCCAACCGAACAGGACCTTATCAGCAATTGGGCCAACATCCTGTTCGACAACAACAAAGGCATCGATCGATTGAATGGGCAGCGTCTTACCAAAGGTGAGATGGCGCAGATCCTCGAACAGATCGAAACATTGCGCACGCCATTGGCGTTGAACTCCTTCATTAACGGCAAGACCGTGTCCATTAAACGTGATAATCCCAAGGACGAGGCTCATTACGGTAAGGAAATCAGCCTGAAGATCTACGATCGGCAGGAAATAGCAGCGGGGCAAAGCCGGTACCAAATCGCAAGACAACCGATGTATCCGGCGAAAAACAAGATGCTGAACGATCGCAGGGGAGACGTTTGCCTGCTTATCAACGGCATGCCGGTCATCCATATCGAACTGAAGAAAAGCGGCATCCCCATAAGCCAAGCCACCAATCAAATCGCCAAATACGCGCATGAAGGCGTGTTCACCGGACTGTTCAGACTCGTGCAGGTCTTCGTGGCCATGAATCCGGACGATGCTGTGTACTTCGCCAATCCTGGCGACGGCGACTTCAACAGCAACTACTTCTTCCACTGGGCTGACTTCAACAATGAGCCCATAGCGGCGAACAAACATGTTGGGCAGGACGAGTGGAAACGGTTCGCGTCGGACCTGTTGTCCATTCCCATGGCTCATCAGCTCATCGGTTTCTACACGGTTGCAGATTCCGCGGACGGATGCCTCAAAGTGCTGCGCAGCTACCAATACCAAGCGGTGAACGCCATTTCCGATCGTGTGCGCACCTGCAAATGGGATGAGCCGGTGCCAAGCGGTACTCCGGGACGCCCAGGCGGCTATGTGTGGCATACCACCGGCTCGGGCAAAACCATGACCAGTTTCAAAGCGGCGCAGCTCATTGCCGGCTCGAAAGATGCTGACAAGGTCATCTTCCTTATGGACCGTATCGAGTTGGGTACGCAGTCGTTGCTCGAATACCGTTCGTTCGCCGATGATGCCGACGATGTGCAGGGTACGGAAAACACGGATGTGCTCAAGGCGAAGCTGGCAAGCATCGACCCGAAGGACACGCTTATCGTCACGTCCATTCAGAAAATGAGCAACATCAAAGCAGGCGAGGGGCATATCACCGAAGAGGAAGTGAAGAAGCTCGCCGGCAAACGCATCGTGTTCATCATCGACGAATGTCATCGTTCCACATTCGGCGAGATGCTGCAGGATATTCGCCGTTCCTTCCCGAACGCGTTGTATTTCGGTTTCACAGGCACTCCGATCCATGAGGAGAACCGCAAGAAGGGCTCGACCACATCAATGGTGTTTGGTGATTGCCTCCACCGGTACAGCATCGCCGACGGCATCCGTGACGGCAATGTGCTCGGCTTCGACCCGTACATGGTGCTGACGTACCGAGACAGGGACGTTCGCCAGGTGGTCGCATTGGAGAAGGCGAAGGCGTCGACGATTGAGGAAGCCCAAGCGGATCCGGCGAAAGCCGAAGTGTTCTACCATTACATGGATCCGAATCAAATGCCGATGGGACCTATGGAAACGCAGGCCGGAGAACGCATCAAGGGCATTGAGGATTACCTGACTTCGGCACAGTACGCGCAGGGCACCCCGCATGAGGGCAAGGTTGTGGAGGATATTCTCGATCAATTCCCATTGCTGAGCAGGGGCAACAAATTCCATGCGATGCTGGCCACGAGTTCCATTCCCGAGGCGATCAACTATTATCGCTTGTTCAAGGAGCGTGCGCCGCAAATGCATGTGACCGCGCTGTTCGACCCCAACGTCGATAACTCCAACGGCGCGATTCTCAAAGGGGACGCGCTTCAGGAGATCATCGGCGACTACAACGAACTGTTCGGCAAGGATTTCATCATCCCCACATGGCCGAAGATGAAGAAGGACATCACGGCGAGACTTTCCCACAAGCGGCCATATCTGACGGTCGACCAGCATCGTGAGGAGCGGATCGATCTGCTGATCGTGGTCGACCAGATGCTGACGGGCTTCGATTCCAAGTGGGTCAACACGCTGTATCTCGACAAAATCATCGATTACGAGAACATCATTCAGGCGTTCAGCCGTACGAACAGACTGTTCGGCCCTGATAAGCCCTTCGGAACGATACGCTACTATCGCAAGCCGCATACCATGAAAGGGTATATCGAAGCAGCGGTGAAACTGTATTCCGGAGACAAGCCACTTGATCTGTTTGTGCAGAAACTGCCGGAAAACGTGCGTCTGATGGATGCGCGTTTCGAAGAGATCGCTTCTGTGTTCCGTGCCGAAGGCGTGGAGGATTTCATGAAGCTGCCGGAGTCCGTGGAAGCATGCCGGAAGTTCGCGAAGCTGTTCTCGGAACTCAATGATTTTCTTGAAGCCGCCAAAGTACAAGGATTTACATGGCAGCAGCGGGAATACTCCGTCACCCATGACGATGGTTCGGTGGAGGTTGTGCGGCCGGAACTCGATGAACGCACATATCTGATTCTCGTTCAGCGATACAAGGAGTTGTTTGCTGGAGATGGCGAAGGCCATAGTGAGGGTCCTGAGGCTCCATACGATCTTGATGGGCATATCACCGAAATCGACACGGGATTGATTGATACGGATTACATGAACGCCAACTTCACCAAATGGCTCAAGGCGCTTGGTGGAGGAGATCCAGACCTGTTGGCATCAGCTGAGGAGGAATTGCATAAGTCGTTCGCTTCGCTCAGCCAAGAGGAACAACGGTACGCCGAACTGTTCATGCATGATGTGGAACGTGGCGAAATCGAGTTGGAGGAAGGCAAGACGCTGCGTGACTACATTACGTATTATGCTAACAGCGCCAAGAACAGCCAAGTGGAGAAGATCACCAAGGCGTTTGGCGTGGATGGAGCTTTGCTCAACGAGATGATGCGGCTTGATCTTACCGAAGCGACGCTGAATGAATTTGGTCGGTTCGACCAGTTGAAAGCGTCCATCAACAAGCCTTTGGCAAAGGCGTTTTTCAGCAAGCCGGATAGCTCTGTCACCCAATTCACTGCGAATCTTCTCGCCACCAAGTTGCTGAAAAGCTTTATCCTTGAAGGAGGATTCGATCTGGACGATCGTAAATAGCGGACGGTAGTAAAACAGGGGGAGAATCATGTCGGTTGTCGATGAGGCGAAACTGGGGTATCTGGACTTTCTTTCACGTGAGGATCGGGTACGCCACCATCGCTACGTTGAGGAAATGAAGCAGTATGACATGATGCGCTCCGGTGACATCAATGCCATTTCGGAAAGCGCGAAACTGTGGGATTCTGGACTATACGGCCATCTGTCGGACGATCCTCTGAAAAACGCGAAATACCGTTTCGTCACCACCATTACCTTGGCCACGCGTTTCGCCATTGAAGGTGGCATGGACGAGGAAGACGCATACAACGCCTCCGATCTGTACATTCAAGATCTTGACAATTGCAAGACCCCGGAAGACGTGCGCCGACTGCACGCCGACATGATGACCTTCTTTACTTGGGCCATGGCCGACATGCAGAAGGCGGAAACACATTCCAAAGCCGTCAACGAATGCCTGGACTACATCCACTACCATCTGCATGAGAAAATCACCGTGCCCATTCTCGCTGAGCATGTGCATCTGAATCCCACGTATCTGTCGGAGCTGTTCAAACGCGAAACGGGCACGGCCATATCGCAATACATCACCGACAAGCGTATGGAAGCGGCCGAGAACATGCTCAAATACTCGGAATACAGCTTCGACGAGATCGCCCAGATCCTCGCATACCGGTCGCAAAGCCACTTCTCGAAGGTGTTCAAAAAACATTCCGGCATGACGCCGGGGGAGTACCGCACCAAGTACGCGCAGAACGGCATCTGGCCGGAGTGATCGGCACGGTGACGTTGTCCTGCGTATACAGCGAGTTGTCACCCTGTTCGCCGGCGCTGATGATGACGTTCGCCTCCGACTCGCCATGTCGGATCACATACAGATCAAGGGGCATTCCCATATTCGTTTATTCCTTCGCTTTCATCCACATCCTGCGCGCACGTTCCTTGTTCCGCCGTTCATTCGGCCGGTGGCGCGCATCATCATTGAATACTTCCACCGTAGCTGATTCGCGCGTGTTTCGCACGCGCAGACACGTCGATTTCACGATTGGCACACCCGAAGTTCGCGGTGCCGTCACCGGCGGTTCACCGCAACCGGCGTGGTAGACGCCGTGATCGCACTCACTCCGGCCAGATGCCGTTCTGCGCGTACTTGGTGCGGTACTCCCCCGATCGCAATACATCACCGACAAGCGTAT
>OQVH01002263.1_pt1 | contig 10384 bp, 11 predicted proteins | sample 1691641 | NCBI WGS metagenome assembly OQVH01 (sample SAMN03418286, study PRJEB22391) | human gut metagenome | biome: human-gut; feature: organic feature; material: feces | host: Homo sapiens | place: Italy | collected 2013-04
ATTACTACTGATAAAGATGCAGAAAGAAATGCTTATGGATTATTTGCATTTGTTTACGCTATGACAGATCATATAAGGAAAAATGGGTTTGAAAGATTATTTAAAGAAGAAGATGTTAGAAAAAAATTATTAAGTATTAGTATTGAAAATTTAGAAAACTCTTCTGAAAGAAAACAATCCTTAATAGAACTTATTTTAAATTTTCCAATTTTATTGGATATAATCAAAGAAGATGTGTCATTGTTTGAATATATCAGCAACGAAATTTTACTGAATCCAAATGGGATAAAATATTATAGACTATTTTATCCACGTTCTAATAAAACTCCATATGAATTTTTCAAAGATAACAGTATAGTTCAACAACCACTTTATTCAATGACATTATATGATGCTGTAAAAGAAAGTGTAGATTTTGATTTAGCAGAATTTTCTAAAATCTTAATAAATAAAGTACCACCTTATAATGGATTTAATGTACTTTTTCAAAAGACATTTAAATGATATGGCTATTGAAGATATAGATTCTGTAATGAGTATATATAGACGAAATGGACAATGTACAGGTCGTTCTAGACATTCAACTGATTATCAAGAAGTCAGTAAGTATTTAGAAGAACATAAAGTTCATGATACTTCAGAGGACGAAAGTAACTAAGTATAAAAAAGATTGCTAATTGTAGCAATAAATATATAGAACAAGAATACTGAAGAATTATGTAATTCTCGTATTCTTTTTTTAATTTCTCCTTTTTTAATTGACAAAAGAAAGAATAAAGATTAAAATATAAATAGGAATTATTCCTAATAAGGAATAAAAGGAGGAAATACAAATGGCTAATAAATATGCAGGAACACAAACAGAAAAGAACTTAATGGAAGCTTTTTCAGGAGAATCACAAGCAAGAAATAAATATACTTACTTTGCTTCAAAAGCAAAAAAAGAAGGTTTTGAACAAATTTCATCTTTATTCTTAAAAACAGCAGATAATGAAAAAGAACATGCTAAAATGTGGTTTAAAGAATTAAACGGTATTGGAAATACGGCTGAAAATTTAGTGGCAGCAGCTGAAATCGAAAAACATCATGAAGAACGTTATAGAGCATTATTGCATAATGTAGAAATGCAAGAAGTTTTCGCTAAAAGTGAAGTAAAGGTTTGGGAATGTCGTAACTGTGGACATATCGTTGTTGGGGAAAAAGCACCTGATGTTTGTCCAGTATGTGATCATCCACAAGCATACTTTGAAGTTCATGCAGAAAATTATTAATAAGAAAGGTGCTTTGGCATCTTTTTTAATATAAGAATATTTTTTAAGTTTTTTTTGTGCCCTTTTCATAAATAAAAATATTTATTCGTATAATAATAGCTGTCAAAGAAAGGCAGATGAAAGTGAATAAATGTTATAAATATGTTTTATCTTTAGGCTATTTATGTTTAGAAAGCATTTAATTTGCTGTATTACCATAAAAGAATGAACATTATACCAAAAACAACTTTTTAATCATCGTCAAAATAATTTACAAGATATACGAGGAGAAAAGATTATGTATTATAAAACAACATATAAATCACCCTTAGGAATTTTATATTTAGTAAGTGATGAAGAAAATTTAATCGGATTGTGGATAGAAGGACAAAAGTATTTTCAAGCAACATTAAAAGAAGAACCTATCATTAATGATCAAATGGAAATACTTCAAAAAACCAAAAGTTGGTTAGATTGTTATTTTAAAGGAGAGAAACCAGATATTAAAGAACTTTCTTTAAAACCACAGGGAAGTCTTTTTAGACAAGAAGTGTGGAATCTTCTTTGTGAAATACCTTATGGTGAAGTAACAACTTATGGTAAGATTGCCAAAATTGTAGCTGAAAAAATGCATAAAGAAAAAATGTCAGGACAGGCTGTAGGCAATGCGGTAGGGCATAATCCTATCTCAATCATTATTCCTTGTCATCGTGTCGTTGGCACAAATGGCAGTTTAACGGGATATGCAGGAGGTATTGATAAAAAAATCGCTTTATTAAAACATGAAGGTGTGGATATGACATATTATTTTAAGCCTAAAGCCAGATGATTCTGGTTTTTCTTTTATTTTACTTTTATTATAATATAATAAAAGTAAGGGTGAGAATAATGAATGCATTAAAAGAAACAAAGAAAAAACATTTATTAGCTATTTTAAAATATCTTTATCTTCATAACAGTTCAACAATGAATGAATTGGTAGAAAATCTACAATTATCCCAACCAAGTATTCGTAATATGGTAAGAATACTTCAAGAAAAACAATTGATTCAAGAAATAGGAAACGACTTTTCAAGTGGCGGAAGATGTCCAATACGTTTTGCATTAAATGAAAAGAATTATTTAATTCTATGTCTTTATATTCAAGTGGATAAAGTCATTTATCAAGTAAGAAGTTTTAGTGAAATAAAAAAAGAAGATACATTATTTTATCAAGAGGAAGAAGAGTTAAAAAAAATAATAAGACAATTAGTAGATAAAAATGAAGTTCATTGTTGTCAAATAGCGGTTGAAGGAATTGTCTATGAAGATGAATACGTTACTGATCATCAAAATATTCTAAAAAAACATCATTGGGTGAAAGATATCAAAAAAGAAATAGATCTGCCAATTCAACTCCAAAATGATGTCAAGATGATTCATCAAGGATGTTATTTTACGTATCAACAAGATGCTACTTACTATCTATATATAAATGAGGTGGGAATAGGAAGCTCTTATTTTTATAAAGAAGAACCGCTATATGGAAATACTGGAATCATGGGTGAAATAGGCTTGATATCTTTTAAAGGAAAAACGATTAATCAACGCATTCGTGAATGTCAAAGTCAAGATGAATTTAATGAACTTCTGGGGTTATTGGTAAGTATGATTTTTACAATGCTTGATCCAACGCGTTTAGAACTCTCGTTAGATTTAAAATGGAATTATGAAGAAAAGATTATTAAAAATATATTAAATAAAATAGATGAAAATTGTTTTAAGAATCTTTATTTTCATAAAGATATTTCTTCAATGTTATTTGAGGGATTGGCTTATCGAGGTATTGTTTATTTATTAAAAGAAAGGATTGAAAGAGATGAAAAAATATAAAGCGATTATTTATGATATTGATGGTACACTTTTAGATACTTTAAAAATGAATATGTATCCCCTTATGAAAATTATTAAAGAAGAGACAGGAGAAGATTGGACTTTTGAACAGGTTTTAAAATTTGCAGCCTATCCAGGTATGAAGGTCATGGAAGAATTAGGTGTTAAAGATCAAGAAAAAACCTATGCTAGATGGGTGCAATATGTTAATGACTATGAAGAGGAAGCTACTTTATTTGAAGGATTTGAAGAAGTTTTAGAAACATTTAAAAACAAAAAAATTAAACAAGCAATTGTCTCTTCTAAAGTTAGAGAACAATATGAAATTGATATTGTTTCTAAAGGCATTGATCAATACATGGAAGCTGTTATTTTAGAAGATGATACTACTTTTCATAAACCTCATCCGGAACCATTATTAAAATGTATTGAAAAATTAAATTTAAAACCTGAAGAAGTCATTTATATTGGAGATGCACATTCGGATTATGAAGCATCTAAAAATGCACACATTGATTTTGGTCTTGCAAAATGGGGTAGTGTCGCTATGCAAGAAATACCAGCCACTTTGGCTTTCAAACAACCAAAGGAATTATTACGATTATTAAAAAAATAATTTTTCTTTTAGAATTATTTAGTTTTTCTTTAGAAATAGTTCACGGCTTGTTCATATAACTTTTTTATGCTTTTTTTAACAAAAGGAGGCATCTATGAAGTTACGTTACATCTACCAAAGTGTTTTATTTATTATTGGATTATTCTTTATTTTATTAGGATTCGTTGGTTTATTGCTTCCAGTTGCTCCTCAAGTTCCATTCTTTATTATTGGAGCAATTTGTTTAATGAAATCATCAAATCGTATTAGAGATTGGGTAAAACAACATGCCCTTTATAAAAAGCATTGTCAAAAATTTATAGAAAAATCGAAATTATTAAAGCGAATACTTGGTTAGTACTCGCTTTTTAGTATTTCTATAAAATTTTTTTGTAATAAAGAAGTAGGTTTCTTTTTTTTTAATAAGATACCAATGATATAAAGGCATATTTTCTTTAACCATTATTTTTACGTTTTCTGGTAAATCAAAAATAGCGACAATTTGTTTGTTATCAATAAAATCAAGATATTTTTAATTAGAGTAAAAGAGGCTTTTGTAGCCTCTTTTTTAAGCGAGTGTTTTTTTTACAAAATGCTTGAAATAAATACCATTAAGAATTGTTGTCATTAAATCTGAAATCGGTTCTGCTAGAACAACAGCATAAACTCCATAACTTGGTAAAATAAATGGTAACAGATAAATCAAAGGAATTAATAAAATGATTTTTCTAAAGAATGCAAAGAAAAATGCATTTTTTCCACAACCTAATGCATTATAGGTTTGTTGAAAAGTAGAGAAAGCACCCATGATAATAAAGCCAAAGATATAGATTCTTAATAATTGATAAGAAAGTTGAATTAACTGAGTATTATTAGCAAATAAGGAAACAAATACTTGAGGGAATGCTTCCATTAGTAAAACACCAATAATTGAATAGGTTAAAGCTACTTTGATCGTAATTTTAATAGTCTCTTTTACACGATTATATTTTTTTGCGCCAAAATTGTAACTAATAATAGGTTGTGCTCCTTGGGCAATTCCTTCCATAGGAAGAGATAGGATTTGTGACATTGAAAGAAGTATTGTCATAGCACTTACCGATAAATCTCCACCATAAAGAAGAAGCTGTCTATTAAAGGCTACTTGTAAAATTCCTTCTGTTGATGACATAAAGAAAGGAGTAAAACCTAAACCTAATATCTTTTTCATAATATTTTTATCAAATAAAAGATATTCTTTTCTTATTTTTATAATTGTCTTTTTACCAAATAAAAAAGATAACACCCAAATACATGAGACGAATTGTGAAATAATGGTTGCAAGGGCAGCACCAGCAACATTCATATGTAAAACATAGATAAAGATAGGATCTAAAATAATATTTAAAATACCACCAATAAGTAAAGTCATCATGCCAAACTTCGCATAACCTTGAGTGTTGATAAAATAATTAAGACCGACTGTTAATTGGATAAACACAGTTCCAACTGCATAAATTCTTAAATAAGATAAAGCATAAGGAAGTGTTTTTTGACTTGCTCCAAAAAGAATAAGAATTTTATCACCCCAAACAAAAAGACAGAACATAATGATAAGCGAGGTTAAAATTAAACTACTAAAAGCATTTCCTAAAATTCTTTCGGCTTCTTTGGGATTCTTTTCTCCTAATTTAATAGAGGCGAGTGGAGCACCACCTCGGCCAAAAAGATTACTAAAAGCAGTAATGATTGTAATAATTGATGTACATAAACCAATTCCCGCAATGGATAAACCACCATCGGGAAGTCTACCAATATAAATACGATCAACCATATTATAAATAAGCGTTGCAAGCTGTGCCAAAATAGATGGTAAAGCGAGCGAGAATAAAAGTGATGACACTTTTTCATTTTCTAATCGTTGATTCATAAATACCTCCAAACAGTCTTAATTATAAATATTTAATTATAAAGGTCAATATGATAAAATTATGGAAAGAAAGAAGGGAAAAGTATGGCATTATTTGATGATTTAACAAAGAAAGCAGCAAAGTTTACGGAAAAAACAATTGAAAAATCTTCTGAACTTGCAGATACTGCAAAAACAAAAGTAAGTATTAAAAGTGCAGAAGCTGATTTGGATGATCAATTCATTGAATTAGGAAAGTTGTATTATGAAGTTTTAAATAAGGACAATGTCTTTGATGAAAAAGCTGCTCCAGTTGTTCAAAAGATTGATGAAATCAATCAACGTATTGAAAATTTGAAATCAAGTCTTGAAAAAGAATAACGCAATTACTGTTCATATTTACTATACTGGAGAAAATGGAAGTGCAAAAGCTTTTGTCAAAGAGATGTTAACAAGTGGTCTTGTTGATGAAATTAGAAAAGAAAAAGAAAATAGACGTTATGAATATTTCTTTTCAGTAGAAGATGAAGAAACGGTTTTATTAGTGGATAGTTGGGATAATCAAGAAGCAATTGATTTACATCATTCTTCTAGCATCATGGGTCAAATAATGGAACTAAGAGTCAAATATCATCTACATATGAAAGTTGAACGCTATTTTTTAGATGAAACAGGAATACCAAAAGAAGATCAAAAGTTTATTCAAAAATAAGGGCCTATTGAGGAAATAGGTCCTTCAGACTATTAACATTTTATTTGTTAACAGTTTGAGGGAAGGCCACTAAATGGCCTTTTTTAGTGTAAAAGCACGGTATATATTAGTCAAAAAAGAAAAAAAGGTAAAAAAAGAGAGGGATAAAAAACATCGATACAGAGGGGAAAAAGAAAGGAAACAGGAAAAAAGATAAAAAAAGATAGAGAAAAAGCTTTACAAAAGGAGAAATGGATGGTAGTATAAATGAGCACTCGACGAGAGAGACGAGTGAGAGGACATTGAAAACTGAACAGGAAAGAATAAAACACAACGTCAATTTAAGTTTAAAAGAAAAAAGAGCTAAACAGACCAAAGTTGTCTGAAGAGATAGAAGGACAATGGAGAGTTTGATCCTGGCTCAGGATGAACGCTGGCGGCGTGCCTAATACATGCAAGTCGAACGCTTCACATATGTGAAGAGTGGCGAACGGGTGAGTAATACATAAGTAACCTGGCCTTTACAGGGGGATAACTATTGGAAACGATAGCTAAGACCGCATAGGTGTGATAACCGCATGGAGATGACATGAAATATGCTACGGCATAGGTAGAGGATGGACTTATGGCGCATTAGCTAGTTGGAGGGGTAACGGCCCACCAAGGCGACGATGCGTAGCCGACCTGAGAGGGTGACCGGCCACACTGGGACTGAGACACGGCCCAGACTCCTACGGGAGGCAGCAGTAGGGAATTTTCGGCAATGGGGGAAACCCTGACCGAGCAACGCCGCGTGAAGGAAGAAGTAATTCGTTATGTAAACTTCTGTCATAGAGGAAGAACGGTGCGTGTAGGGAATGACATGCAAGTGACGGTACTCTATAAGAAAGCCACGGCTAACTACGTGCCAGCAGCCGCGGTAATACGTAGGTGGCGAGCGTTATCCGGAATTATTGGGCGTAAAGAGGGAGCAGGCGGCACTAAGGGTCTGTGGTGAAAGATCGAAGCTTAACTTCGGTAAGCCATGGAAACCGTAGAGCTAGAGTGTGTGAGAGGATCGTGGAATTCCATGTGTAGCGGTGAAATGCGTAGATATATGGAGGAACACCAGTGGCGAAGGCGACGATCTGGCGCATAACTGACGCTCAGTCCCGAAAGCGTGGGGAGCAAATAGGATTAGATACCCTAGTAGTCCACGCCGTAAACGATGAGTACTAAGTGTTGGGAGTCAAATCTCAGTGCTGCAGTTAACGCAATAAGTACTCCGCCTGAGTAGTACGTTCGCAAGAATGAAACTCAAAGGAATTGACGGGGGCCCGCACAAGCGGTGGAGCATGTGGTTTAATTCGAAGCAACGCGAAGAACCTTACCAAGTCTTGACATCGTGATGACCGGAACTTAACCGTTCCTTCCCTTCGGGGCATCATAGACAGGTGGTGCATGGTTGTCGTCAGCTCGTGTCGTGAGATGTTGGGTTAAGTCCCGCAACGAGCGCAACCCCTGTTGCCAGTTGCCAGCATTAAGTTGGGGACTCTGGCGAGACTGCCGGTGACAAGCCGGAGGAAGGCGGGGATGACGTCAAATCATCATGCCCCTTATGACCTGGGCTACACACGTGCTACAATGGACAGAGCAGAGGGAAGCGAAGCCGCGAGGTGGAGCGAAACCCAGAAAACTGTTCTCAGTTCGGACTGCAGTCTGCAACTCGACTGCACGAAGTTGGAATCGCTAGTAATCGCGAATCAGCATGTCGCGGTGAATACGTTCTCGGGCCTTGTACACACCGCCCGTCACACCATGAGAGTCGGTAACACCCGAAGCCGGTGGCCTAACCGCAAGGAAGGAGCTGTCTAAGGTGGGACTGATGATTGGGGTGAAGTCGTAACAAGGTATCCCTACGGGAACGTGGGGATGGATCACCTCCTTTCTAGGGAGAGAAAGTTGTGCTTTCTTGTTTGGTTTTGAATGTCTTTGACATTCAAGAGGACATTGAAAACTGGATAGTAGTAAAAAAAATTGCGAAAACGATAAAGAAGAGATTAGACATGAAAGAAAAAAATGGTCTAGTACGAAAAGTCGAAAGTAACTAAGATTTTACAGCAAGTGTAAACGAAAAAAAGTTCAAGCAAGCAAACCTAGAAGGTAAAGCAAGAAAGGGCGTATGGGGAATGCCTAGGCACACTCCGGCGAAGAAGGACGCAGCAAACAGCGAAATGCGACGGGAAGCGGTAAGCACGCAAAGATCCGTCGATATCCGAATGGGGGAACCCGCATGGAGTCAAATCCATGGATCACATGTTGAATACATAGACATGATGAGGCGAGACGCAGGGAACTGAAACATCTAAGTACCTGCAGGAAGAGAAAATAAGAATGATTTTCTGAGTAGCGGCGAGCGAAAGGGAAAGAGCCCAAACCGATCTGAGGATCGGGGTAGTAGGATCATCAATAAATCTGACAGAGGATCATAGAGGAATCACATGGGAAGGTGAGCGAGAGAGGGTGAGAGCCCCGTACTCGAAATGAGAGACTGGAGAGAGATGACACCTGAGTAGGGCGGGACACGAGAAATCCTGTCTGAATCAGCCGGGACCATCCGGCAAGGCTAAATACGAGAGTAGTGACCGATAGTGAACCAGTACCGTGAGGGAAAGGTGAAAAGAACCCCGGGAGGGGAGTGAAAGAGAACCTGAAACCATATGCCTACAAGAAGTCAGAGCCCGTTAAAGGGTGATGGCGTGCCTTTTGTAGAATGAACCGGCGAGTTACTGTATGGAGCGAGGTTAAGCAGGATATGCGGAGCCGAAGCGAAAGCGAGTCTTAAGAGGGCGAAAGTTGCATGCAGTAGACCCGAAACCGGGTGATCTAGCCATGACCAGGTTGAAGTTGGGGTAAAACCCGATGGAGGACCGAACCGACCCCCGTTGAAACGTTGGCGGATGAGTTGTGGCTAGGGGTGAAATTCCAATCGAACCCGGAGATAGCTGGTTCTCCCCGAAATAGCTTTAGGGCTAGCGTCGAGGTAGAGAGTTGCGTGAAGGTAGAGCACTGAATATGTGATGGCCCCATCTCGGGGTACTGAGCATAATCAAACTGCGAATGTCACGGAAACATACTCGGCAGTCAGACAGCGGGTGATAAGGTCCGTTGTCAAGAGGGAAACAGCCCAGACCATCAGCTAAGGTCCCAAAATGTATGCTAAGTGGAAAAGGATGTGGAGATGTACAGACAACTAGGAGGTTGGCTCAGAAGCAGCCATCCTTTAAAGAGTGCGTAACAGCTCACTAGTCGAATGACTCTGCGCCGATAATTTACCGGGGCTAAGCATACTACCGAAGCTATGGATCCCAAGGGATGGTAGGGGAGCGTTCCATGAACGGAGAAGCGCGATCGAGAGGACGCGTGGAGATCATGGAAGAGAGAATGCCGGTGTGAGTAGCGGAACGTGGGTGAGAATCCCACGCACCGAAAACCCAAGGTTTCCAGAGGAAGGTTCGTCCGCTCTGGGTAAGTCGGGACCTAAGGCGAGGCCGAGAGGCGTAGTCGATGGACAACAGGTAGAGATTCCTGTACTCATATATATGTGAAGGAATGACGGAGAGAGGAAGCTGCAGCCAGCGGCTGGAAGAGCTGGTGCAAGCGAGATATCGGGATGGCAGGCAAATCCACCATCCGAAACGAGAAGGCGTGAAGCGTACGGAAAGCTAAGGCGAGTACGGAAGGCAGTGGAGGAGCTTCCAAGAAAAGTTTCTAACGAAAGTATATGTGACCCGTACCGAAAATGGACACACATGGGTGAGGAGAGAATCCTAAGGTGAGCGAGAGAACTATAGCTAAGGAACTCTGCAAAATGACTCCGTAACTTAGGGAGAAGGAGTGCTCATAGAGATATGAGCCGCAGTGAAACGGCCCAAGCGACTGTTTACCAAAAACACAGCTCTCTGCTAAGCCGCAAGGCGAAGTATAGGGGGTGACGCCTGCCCGGTGCTGGAAGGTTAAGGGGAGGGGTTAACGCAAGTGAAGCCCTGAACTGAAGCCCCAGTAAACGGCGGCCGTAACTATAACGGTCCTAAGGTAGCGAAATTCCT
>OQVH01002265.1_pt1 | contig 10379 bp, 9 predicted proteins | sample 1691641 | NCBI WGS metagenome assembly OQVH01 (sample SAMN03418286, study PRJEB22391) | human gut metagenome | biome: human-gut; feature: organic feature; material: feces | host: Homo sapiens | place: Italy | collected 2013-04
CCCGCCATATCTATACGCCAATCCTCAAGCATGTGTCCGTAGTTTTCTCTCTGTTCCCACATGCGGGAAGACCAATCTATTTCAGATAGACCCAGAACATGGTCTATGATGGAATAAACCACCGACAGTTGTATCAGCACATCTGGTTTCTGAATATTGTTGAACACTACAATGCCTAAATTGTCTCGAGGGAGAACAAACTGCATCGTTCCATAGCCCTCTATTTCTCCTAAATGCCAGTAGAGATAATGACCGCGGTATACGTCGTTATACCATCCGAGGGCATAACCGCCCATCGGCGGAACTTCATCAAATCTCCACTGCCACAGGTGGTATCTGACATGCTGAAGATGAATTTCCTCCATAGATTCGTGGCTGATCAGACGCTCTCCGTTTACTATACCGTCATCCAGCTGGAACTGCAGCCATTTGAGCATATCGTTGACAGTTGAATTTATCCCTGCAGCAGGAGCGCCCAAGTCGGTGTTCCAGCTTTTTATTTTATATGGTCCCTCGCTGCTCTTCCAGTATAGTTCCGCGCCAGAAAGTGTCGTATCCTTTCCCTGCCAATATGGAGTAGCATGATCGCCATCAGCCAGCATCTGTTCCATAGTTGCATTGGAGCGCGTCATTCCCAAAGGCTCAAAAATCATTTCTTTAAGCAGCTGTTCATAAGTCTTTCCTGTAAGTCTTTCGGCAATGTGCCCCGCTATGGTATAGATAATGTTGCTGTACTGTATCTGACTGCGGAACGGAGCGCTCGGCTTCATGTAGCGTAGCCGCTCCCATAAGACCTCTCTGCTTTCTATATTTGCGTCAAACCACGGAGCATCATATCCTCCAAGTCCTGTGCGGTGGCACAGCATGTCCTTGATACTGCACAGCTCCGTTGCGTGAGGATCATACATCCTAAAATCAGGAAGATATTCTCTGATTGGCTGCTCCCAGCCCAGCAGTCCCCTGTCCACGAGCATGCCTATCAATGTCGCTGTAAAAGATTTTGAGCAGCTTGCTATCCCAAACTGTGTGTCTCCCGTAATTTTTGTTTTCTTTTCAATATCTTTATAGCCGAAGCCCTCACTCATCATGACCTTTCCGTCCTTGATGACGCCGATTCCCATTCCGGGAAATTTGTACCGTTTCAATTCGGCTTCCACATATTCTCTGCTTATTACATCCATCCTTTTTCTCCTTTACCCACAAGATAATCTCATTCCTGTCAGAGTTAAATATCAATGTTGGCAGCTTCCACTTCTCCGCCCTTTTTCTTAATATATATCCTGCTGAATATATAAATGCCAAGGTAACAAGGCGCGCCTACGAAAATCGCTATTCTTTCGCTTGGATCATATAAGGTGAACATCAGCATGATGGCAAAAGCGATGATGCCGAGAATAGGAACTGCAGGGTAACTGAGCACTCTGTACTTGAGGTCTTCTACCTTTCCGCCGTCGGCGATGTATTTCTTACGGAATTTGTACTGACACACGCAAACCATGGTATAAAGGAATATATTTCCTCCGCCTATAAAATACACGAGGAAAAGATATACAGTATCTTCTGCAATAAATTCAGCGATCAGAGCAACTACTGCGAACAGCATACTTATGGTCAGCGCTGCTCCGGGAACGCCGTTTTTCAAAGTCTTGGCGAAATACTTAGGCGCCTGGCCGAATTTTGCCATCGACCACAGATATCTGGAGCAGCCATATACAAAGTAATTCCCTGAAGAAAGTGCAGAAGTAAGCACAATAATATTTACAACCAGCGCTGCATTATGCATACCGGCGTTTCTGAATACATAGACAAAAGGACTTCCCAGAACATTCGCTTCCTGCCAAGGAAGTATGGAAGCTACAATTGCAATCGTAGCTATAGTTGCGCCAATCAGAACCAGTAGCTCTATATTGATAGCCTTTTTTATGTCATTCTGATTCTTGAGTTCACCTGCTGTGGCCGCCACCAAATCGCATCCCGCATAGGCGTAAAATGCAGTGAGAAAGACGCTTCCGATGCCCACTATACCGGCAGGGAATGCTCCCCCCTCTCCAGTATAACGGCTGAAGCCGATGGTTTCATTTCCGATAGCGCCTCCCATCATCGCCACGCCGACAATGATAAAGACAACGACCAATACGATCTTCAGCGTTGAAAACCAGAAAGAAAACGTTCCGAAAGTTCCTGCATCAAGGAAATTCAATCCAAAGAGAAGAAGTGTGAACAGGACGATCCATATCCATGTCTGTGACTGCGGAATAATGTCTTTCATTATGATAGCTGCTGCGACTATCTGTGCCGGAATAGTAGCCGCCGCTGCAATCCAGTTGACCCATCCTACTGTAAAGCCCAGGGCCGGGCCGCAATACTCCGTTGTGAACGCCTGGAAAGAACCTGACACCGGCATCATTGAAGACATTTCTCCCAGCCGTGTCACCATCAGAAATGCCACAATGCCGCCGATAATATAGGCGACAATCGCGCCTCCGGGACCCGCCGTATTGATAACGTCACCTGAGCTCAAAAACAGCCCTGTTCCTATTGTGCTGCCAACACCGGTCATTACGGCCGCCTTGGTCGACAGACCGCGTTTCAGACCTGCGCTTTTACTCATGACACGCTCAATAGAAGTCATTTTTTTGTTATTGTCGTTCATAACATACCTCCATAAAGTTGTTCTTGTACTTAGCTTTTACTACTGCATAAAGCATGCCATATATATTTCAATCTTTATGGTGCTGTAAAACCTCTAAAAATGCGGGGTCTTAATTTTTTATCAAAACGCTTTTCCATTTTGTAAAAGGAAATATATTTTACGTAAAAATATTTTCATCTCTGCCTGTTTTTCAGTGTTTTAGGAGATACTTTAAGCATCTCTGCTGCTCTTACCATATTTCCGCCGCTGGCAGCTATGGCCTCTTCAATCATTCTATTTTCAGCTTCTGCCATATACTCAGTCAAGCTTCTTCCACTGTTTATAAAGTCTTCATAATCAGCGTCACTTAATTTATATTCATTCTCTCTTTGCTCCTGCAACTTCTGTTTAACCGTTTTCAAGGAAATCATTTCCTCCGTCGAATCATCAAAATACAAACGCTCGATAAGATTTTTCAGTTCACGTATATTTCCCTTAAAACTGTATGACATAAGATATGATTCTGCCTCATCTGTAAATCCTTTCAGTTTCTTTTCGGCAGTCATGTTGTATTGCTCTATATAATATTGTGCAATCAAAAGCACGTCCCTATCCCTCTGGCACAGAGGCGGCAGTTCCAGCTGCAGGACTGCAAGACGGAAATAAAAGTCCTGACGCAAATGGCTGCTGTTCATAATCTCACTCAAACTGCGGTTACAACTGGCAATAATGCGAATGTCGAACATATACTCTTCCTTACCTCCAATCGGTCTGACCCTGCTGTCCTCTATCGCTTTCAGCAGCTTCCCCTGAACTTTAAGGGGCATGGTGTCTATCTCATCAAGAAAAAGTGTACCGCCGTCAGCCATTCTAAACAAGCCGTCTCTCTCCACAGCGTCAGTAAAGCTTCCTTTAACTGTGCCAAACAAAATCCCCTCCAGAAGTTCCTCCGGAATAGAATTGCAGTTCAAGTACACGAAAGGTTCTTTCTGCCGTTTGCCGGAATAATGAATGGCTCTTGCAAGACGTTCTTTGCCCGTACCTGTTTCACCCGCAATCAGAATCGAAATTGAAGAATCTAAGACCTTTGCCGCTTTTTGTTTTATCCTCCGCATCTTAGGACATTCTCCGATGACATCATCTATATATACAACTTCTTTTTCCGCCAGCCTTTCCCGCGGCTTTTTCTCAGAAGCCCTCAGCACGTCCTTTTCCTCGTCGTAATTGTAGGTGAACTCAACGGCTCCCAGTACGGTCTCACCGTCACGAATCAGTAATGTGTCGCTTGTCTGCTGCACGGACTTGCCGCCTTGTGTCCTCAGTACCTGCACGGCCTGAAGCGTTTCTCTTTTTTTATGTACGGCAATCTCAAAAGTACTCGTGTCTGCGTCAAGATTTTCATACAGCTCCGGCATGGTTTTGCCTAAGATTTCCTCAGGTTTCAAATCAAAAAATTCCATTGACCCGATATTGAAATACTGAAGTCGACCCTTGGCGTCAACGATCATCACATCTTTAGTGTTGTTGATATCAAATTCGTAATCCATTTTATTTCCGCCTGTTCATTTTATACCAGAGAAGTTGTTTGCTCAGACCAAGATGCTCTGCCGCTTTTCCTAATTTTCCATCATCTATTTTTAGCTGCTGTCGTATTATGTTGTTCTCCATTTCGTGAAGTCTGCCATGCAAACTTTCCCCTGATCTTGTCTCCCTGCCCTGCTGCCGGCTCTGAACTATATAATCAGGAATGTCCCAAACATTTATCTCATCATTTTCGCTGAGAGCTACAGCGCCTTCAATTACATTCCTCAGTTCCCGTACATTTCCGGGCCAGCTGTAGTTTCTCAGAATCGTCATGATTTTCTCCGAGGGGAGCGCCACTTCTGTATGCATTTTTCTGTTGAAATAGCTTATAAAATAATTTGTGAGCAATTCAACGTCATTCTGGCGCTGTGATAAAGGCGGGACTTCAATATACAAAACAGCGAGCCGATAAAACAGATCTGGTTTTATCCGTTTTTCTTCGAGCAGTTTATACGGATCTACATTGGCAGCAGAAATGATTCTTACATCTACTTCCTTTTCGTCCGGCGAACCGATTCGACGGATTTTTTTACGCTCTACCGCTCTGAGAATCTTTGCCTGCAGTTCTGTGGACATGGAATTTATTTCATCTAAAAAAATAGTTCCTCCCTCGGCCAGTTCAAACAGACCTGCGCGATCCTCCGCGCCGGTATAACTTCCCTTTGTTGTGCCGAATAGGATTCCCTCCAGCAAGTTTTCCGGAATCGCACCGCAGTTTTGTGAGATAAACGGCGCATAAAATCTTCTGCTGCAATTATGGAGAGATTGCGCGATCAATTCCTTGCCGGTTCCCGTTTCTCCGTAGATAAACACATTTGCTTCAGAATCTGCATATTCCTGTATTCTTTCTTTTATACGCATCATTTTTGCGTCCTGTGTGATGATATCGCGCAAAATATATTTAGTATTGTTTCCTCTGTAAATAGCATTGTCCGAGACACGCTCAAGCTTTGAAATATGCTTCTTATCATACAAAATCTCACTGAACTGGAACGCCGCCACCGGCTCTTCTCCCAGATACACAGGGTATGCCGCGCCTTCTATTCTGATTTCACTTCCTGAACCTGTCAGCAGCGTTTCTTTGTATCCGGAAAAAGCTTTTCCTGTCTCAATTGCCATGAACAGCGGATATTCTTCAGTAATGCCGGGGAAAATCTCTTTAAGATTGAATCCCGTCAGGCTGCTCTCGCCCTTTTTCAGAAACTCCACAGAGCCAACGTCACTGAACAAAATTTTCCCGTCTCGGTTGATTAGAATAATGTCTGTGTATTTATTTATGTCGAGCAAATCTTCCATAATCCTTTCTCCCTGCTTATTCCTCAGTCAGGAAATACAGATTTTCCCTATGCACTTTTCAGGATCTGCCTCCATACCGGCGCTTTCAGCAATGGCCTCCACAGGGCAAAGTCTCGCGCAGATGCCACATTCAGTGCATCTGTCCATGGTCTCAGTATGCTTTGCCATTCGCACAGCTTCTTTCCTGTAAGGGATTTCGCCCGGAACGTCAGGTTCTCTCAGCCGGTCTTTTTCCAGCAAATCTTTTACTTTAGCGCCGAAAGACGCGGCTTCTGCCAAATCCTCCGCGGCAGGCCGGCCTCCTGCAAGTTTTTCTGTATAAGTATGTTCTGCCAGAAGCGCCCCAGCCGCTGCAGGTACAAACTCTTTTTCGATACACAGATTTTTCAATTCTAAAAGCGCATCGTCAAAGTCGCGGTTTCCGTAGGTGACCACCAGGATCGTCCTTGTTCCCTGCCCTTTCAAATTTTGGAAAAGGCCCTCCTCAACAATGGACAGCCGGCCTGCATAGACAGGCGCGCCTAAAATCACCACATCGTCTGGACTGAAAGAAAAACTTTTTCTGCGGTTCTCCGCCCTTGTCAAATCAACGGTCATAAAATTTTCGTCTAAGCTTCCGGCAATAGCTTCCGTATATTTTTTCGTGCCTCCTGTCGGGCTGAAATAAGCGGCTGTTACTTTCATATCTCCCTCCTGGTTTTACATTTCGTGCAGCGGTTTTTTTATGTTTTAATTATATCACGGAAAACTCGGTCTCTCAAGGGACCTCGGACTATCTAAACAGACACGTCCACTCTCGCGAGCGATACGCCGAGAGCACCGCAGCGCTTCCATAAAAGCAAAGCGGGACTGTAAAACGCTATTCCTCTTCGTCTTACAATCCCGGATTCAAATTCTGCTTATACGTTTCTATCTGCTCATGTCCATGTCATGTCTCATTTTACATGCACATACATTTACAATTGAGACATTCAGCTACGCACTTCATTTCTGCTATGGCCTTTTCCTGACCGCTGATTATGGATTCCAAAATAGGCTTCAGTTCGTCGCATATGCAGTAGCACATAGCGGCCTTTGCCATCATGATGCCTCCCTGCGCAAGGGGTATCATCTGCCTGATGAAATTACATTCTATACTGTTATCCACGTATGCGCAGTTCATGTCTTTGAACATGGACTTCATTATGCAGTTCATTCTGCACTTATATTCACAGAGGTCTTTGCAGCAGTTGGTGACGCTGCTGCAGCAGCACAGCGCTTTTCTCAGGTTTTCAATGCCTCTGGTCTGATCGGCTATGATGTTCTGTGCTATGCAGGCGAGTTTTTCATTGTCTGTATACTTTAAAAAGTTTTCAGACATCTCTATCGCCGCTCTGTGGTGCGGTATCATCTGCCTGATGAAATTCCCTGAAATACTGTCATCCATATCAGCTTCGCACATTCCGCATATCATATCTTTGAGGATACAGCCGAAAGAAGCCATATAGTCTTTAGTTCTGCAGTTCAATCTGTCGTTTTTATTCATTATAAAACCTCCCCTGATAATATATGTTCAAGGGAGGATACAAGTTACAGACCCCTGTCTTTGAGGTCGGCGGCCAGCTTGACGTAGAATTCCCTTACGTCGAAGCCTTCTATGTTTTCTCTGTTCAGATCTATCATATCTCCGTGGGAAATGCCCCTGCTGCCCTCTGTGGTAAGGAAAGTGTATTTCTCGCCCCAGACGAAAGACTTTTCCGACACCAAGCCGTCGTTGGGTCCGTCAAAATATTTGACCAGATTGTATGTAAAGTTGAGCGGGAATTTTCCGCCTGTTGCTTTATTGAGTTTGGAGCCTACGCTCTGGCAGAATATGCCTGAGAAAGCTCCCGCCCCGCGGCTCTCATCTCCCTGACCTTGCGCCCACTCTGATTCCGACAATCTCTTTCTGCAGGCTCCAGCTGTCAGGTCTCTCACCGCCGACATGAAGTCAGGCTCTTCATCTCCCAGTTTTTTCATCGTGCCGTTATACGTGCTTTCTATCTTTTTCTGCATTTTAACTGGTATCTTCTCCAGCAAGTAATCGGCGAATTCGCATCCCCTGTGGGGAGTATTTATCGTAGTCACGGAAGCTACCATATCTCCTGCGCCGCAGTGTTCCACGGCCCATATTATATCCAGGCCGCCTTTGGAATGGGCTATGACGTTGACTTTTTCGCACCCCGTCTCGCTGACTATTTCCTTTATCCTCCGGGAAAGTTCTCTGCCGCTGTCTGCTACTGAGGCGGCTGACTGCTGATTGCCGAAATAGATTTGGGCTCCGTTGGCTTTCAGCTCGCCCGGTATTCTTCCCCAGTATCCGGGGAACTTATAGTCTCTGAAAAACACTCCGTGTACCAGCAGTATGGGATATCTGGTCTTAGCTATTTCAAGTTCCTTTCTGCGGCGGTCGAGCTCAAGCTTTTCTCTTTCAAATGATACTTCTCCTGAAACTGTCTTTATGATCTTTATGAGAAATATTATGTTGACCACCGGCACCATGCCAAAGACTGCGCCCAGCACTCTGATCTTGATGCCAAGCTGCACAGATGTAGCATAAACGCAGATAATACCTGTCCAGAACAGCAGGAACTCGGCCGCGCCGAAAGCTGCGGACCACAGCAGCCAAGGCAGCCATCTCTCAGGCAGCATATAAAATGCGCTTATTATGATTCCCTCCGCAAGGATCGTCACTGTAACTAAAAATATTTTGAGACAGATGACCCCTGCAGATGATATTTTTAATCTGAGTTCTGTGTACATATTGCGGCTTTCCTTTCCCCTTTCGCCTGCGCTGGTCTTAAAGTTTTTGAGCCTTTGGATTTTCCATCAGGCACAACTCCAGCAATTCTTTTAAGTCAGCAGTTTTTACATCTGCTGTATCTTCGTATTTCAATTCGCTTACAACGGCGAATTCAAAACCGCTTTCTCCGTACTTGTTCCACAGCTCCTGCAATCGCTTATTTCTGTGCCGTCTGCCGCTTAGCTCAAAGCGGTGACGATTGAACCATGTATTTGTATCCTTGGAAATATCATAGAACTGTTCGCCCGTATCTATGCACTCCACTGAAACAACGCCCATTTCAGGATGCCGCTCTTTCCATTCGGAAATGAGTTCTTTCTTTTTGCTTTTATCCATTTAAAGCCTCCGTTGTGTTTTTAAGTTCTGCGGACTGTTTTTTCTGCCTCCGAGCAATCTGCAAGCCGGTTCACTGTAGGTCCCATACCGCCTGGCAACACACGCCGGCCGTCATCACAGAAAAAGCTCCATTTCATTGTCCTTTTCTTTGAAACCCTTTTCTGCATATAAACGCCTGCCCTGATCGCTGCTGTTGAGCCACAGTTTTTTTATGCCGCTCTCACGGCTGTATTCTATGATCCTATCTAATATCCGGTCTGCAAGGCCGCGTTTTCTGAATTCAGGTAAAGTGTATATGTTCAATATATAGCCTTCGGCTCCGCTCAAGTTTTCTTCATACGGAATACGTGTGAACAGGCACAGCGAGCCTATCGAGGCAAGCCGTCCGCCTGCGGATATTCCCCAGCTGAACAGATCTTTATTTATGTGCGAGAGAAAATATTGCTCAGTCGATGATTTTAGCTGGGAAATATCAGCGTATTCATCTATCTCTCCCAACTCGGAAAGCAGCTCTATTCTCAAACGCAGAAAATCTTCTGCTGATTTTTCGTCGAGCTGTATGACATCAGTTTTCATCATATATAGTACCTCCGTAAGCCAATTGATTCTTCTAACCGGTAATTGTCATATAAATAGCTCACCGCATGCATCCGTTGACAAATTTTATGGGCACGTCCATGCGCTGCGCTACTTGTTCCGGGTTCATTCCGCTTTCCAAGAAACGTCTGCATACTGTTTTCATGTTTTCTCCAACCTCTATGATATGTTTGTCCGGATCATAAAAGCGAACGACTCTCTGTCCCCACGAATGTTCCATGACGGGATGAACATATTCGACGCTGTATTCTTTCAGCCTGTCTATAAAATCATCAAAATTATTTTCTTCAAAGTAAATCTCAAAATTACCGCCGCCGAAAGAGATATCGTTTATACCGGTAAGCTCTCTGTATGTTTCAGCAGTCTGCAGAGCCAGCCCGCCTGTTAAAGTTTTATTGGCTCCGAAATCCATAATTACATGAAGTCCCAAAGCCTTTTTATAAAACTGAAATGACTTATCTATATCGGATACTACCAGCATAGGACTTTTCAATTTCATCTTATTGTCCTCCTATTATTTATCTCTGCGCTGTACCATATTTTATCATAGTATGGTATCATTATACAAACACATTGTTGACGAAGGAGGCACTAATGAAAAAAGCATGCATACTGGCTTCAAGCCCCAGAAAACAAGGAAACACCAACGCACTGCTCGTTCCCTTTGCAGCTCAGCTTACGGCCTGCGGCTTTCAGTGTGAAACAATAAGACTGTATGAGAAGAATATAAGGCCGTGCACCGCCTGCAGAGCCTGTCAGAAAAGTCTTGAATCGTTTGGCTGCGCCGTCGATGACGATATGGCTGAAATTTCTGATTCCGTGCTGTCTTCAGAGCTGATGGTCTTCGCTACTCCCATATACTCCTGGTACTGTACGCCTCCGCTGAAAGCCACCCTCGACAGAATGGTATACGGCATGAATAAATTTTACGGTCCGCCTGTGGATTGGGCGGATTCGCAAACAGCATCTTCTTCTCAAGCGCTGACGGAAAATGTGCAAGTCTTTAGACAGCAAACTACGCCGGAAAAAGTCTCCCTTTGGCGCGGAAAATACGCGGCCGTCATAACTACCTGCGGCTGCAGTGGTAGTCTTGCTGAGCAAATAATCAGAGCT
>OQVH01002271.1_pt1 | contig 10335 bp, 7 predicted proteins | sample 1691641 | NCBI WGS metagenome assembly OQVH01 (sample SAMN03418286, study PRJEB22391) | human gut metagenome | biome: human-gut; feature: organic feature; material: feces | host: Homo sapiens | place: Italy | collected 2013-04
TCCACGGAAGCGCGCGACCGCGTAGAAGCCAATACCAAGTATTTCCGTGACGCCATGACGGGAGCCGGATTCACCATCGGCGGCAAGGACCACCCCATTTCCCCGGTCATGCTGGGGGATGCCGTCCTGTCCCAGAAATTCTCCGCCCAGCTTCTGGACGAAGGAGTGTACGCCGTCGGCTTCTTCTATCCCGTCGTTCCCAAGGGACAGGCCCGCATCCGCACGCAGATTTCCGCGGCCCATACCCGCGAACAGCTGGACAAGGCGATTGAGGCCTTCTGCAAGGTAGGTAAAAACCTGGGCGTTATTTCCTGATTCCCGCGCTTTCCATGGCTTCGGACGCATCACCCATGCCCGGCGGCAACCTGCCGACGCTGCCCGTCAAGCGGGTGGTGCGTCCCACTCCCTCCATTCCGGACCATGAAGTTGTGCGCCAGATAGGGAGCGGCGCGTACGGAGAAGTATGGCTGGCAAAATCCCTGACCGGGGCGTGGCGCGCCGTCAAAATCGTATGGAGGGAGGATTTTGAAGACGAGCGCTCTTTCAACCGGGAATTTGAGGGCATTCTCCAGTATGAACCCATCGCCCGCAACCATCCGGGGCTGGTCCATATCCTGCATGTAGGGAGGCATGACCAGGATTCCCCGTTTTATTATTACGTCATGGAACTGGGCGACGACGCCCGCACCGGAGTTCATATTACACCGGACGAATATATTCCGCGCACGCTCCAGACGGACAAGAAGTTTTCCGGCAACAAGCCTCTTCCCCTGGATTACTGCCTGGAGGTAGGCAGCCAGCTGGCCCATGCCCTGCTATACCTGCACAGCAAGAACCTGACGCACCGGGACATCAAGCCGGCGAACGTCATCTTTGTCAACGGGCGCCCCAAACTGGCGGACATAGGCCTAGTGGCCCATCTGGACCAGCGCAGCTTTGTAGGGACGGAGGGATTCATCCCCCCCGACGGCCCCGGCACCCGGCGGGCGGACGTTTACGCGCTGGCCAAGGTTCTGTATGAAATCAGCACGGGAAAGGACCGCATGGATTTTCCCGAACTCCCGGATGACTTGCCGGAAGGCACCGTGCGCAAGAAATGGCAGGCCTTCAACACCATCATTTGCCAGGCGGCGGAACCCCGCATTGAAGAATGCCCCATTGATTCCGCAGAGGAGCTGGCGGAAAAAATAGACGCCCTCCGGGGATATGAAGTGCCTTCCCGTTTCCGTCTTCAGAAGAAAAAGAAACGCCGCAAACTCAGACGGGCCCTCCAACTTCTGGCTGCAGCCGCCGCCGGAGCCCTGACTGCCTACTGGGGGGCCTTATGGCTCAACAACAGCCAGCATCCGCCGGAGGAACCTGCCTCGGATATTCATCCGGATATCCACTCATCCGCTCCGGAAGAAGAATCCCGGACCGGATACGTGCTGGTGACCAGCTCCCCGGCGGGAGCGTCCGTGTATGATGCGGACGGCAACTATCTGGATGAAACTCCCTATGGCCCCATTGAATTGCCTTCCGGCTCCCCGGTAGCCTATACCATCAAGAAATCGGGGTTTGCGGACAAGGAAGAGGCGGGAACCGTCAAAGGAGGGGCCACGCTGGCCCTGGGCGGCGTGCTGAAGGAGTACCATCCCCCTACGGACAGCCAACCCTGGAAGGATACGGAGGGCGTTACGTACCTGCCCGCAGAAACGCGCCATGTGGCGCAAGGCCCCCTTACCGCCGCCCTGTTCAACAAATTTCTGAAGGAGGACCGCCAGAAAGGGAACTTCCAGATGAAAAGGGAACAGACGGAACCGGGGCATCCGGAGAAGGATGTGGCCCTGCTCACGCAAGACGGCATCACGGCCTACCTGGCGTGGCTGAATAAGAAATGCGAGCGGGAAGGGCTGCTGGGCAAGGAATTTTCCATCAATGCGGATCCGCTTCCGCAGGCTTCCGGCAGCACGGAAAACCACAATGCCTACGTCCTGAATGTCACCCGCGTGTTCCAGGTGCCCATTACCGTCACCACCAACCCGCCGGGAGCCAGCGTTTTTTTCAATAACAGGCTCATCGGGCGTACCCCCATTGAAGAATACGTCAACCAGGTTCCCTACGTCATTGAAATCAAACTGCCGGGGCACGCCACCATGCGTCGCAGGGGGCTGGATCCGCAGGACTTATACCTTTCCCTGCAGTTGGAACCGGACAAGTCTGTCGTTTTTGGCTCGCCCTGGACCAACAGTCTGGGCATCAAACTGGTCCCTGTGGGAGGAAATGCTCTGGTCATGACCCACGAAGTGCGCGTAAAGGACTTTCAGGAATTCCTGAAAGCTACCGGAAGGAAAGCTCCGGCCCGGCCCGGCTTTCCCCAGGGAGAAGACCACCCGGTGGTGAATGTCAGCAGGCAGGACGCGCGCGCCTTCGCCAGATGGCTTACCAGCAAAGAGCGGGCCCTGGGCCTGATTGATCAGCACGACTCCTACCGTCTTCCCAAGGATGAGGAATGGAGTTCCTGGGTGCGTCTGACGGATGAACAGGGAGCCTCCCCTTATGAAAAGACGCTGCCTCATGAAAACTCCCGGGAAGCCTTCCCGTGGGGGTATTCATGGCCGCCGCCTGATAAAACGGGAAATTTTGCGGACCAGTCCGCCCTGATTTACCTGCCGTCCTCCCGCGTTATCGTAGGATATAACGACGGACAGCCGTATACGGCCCCCGTAAAAACCTTTCCGCCCAACCACCTGGGCCTGTACGACCTGGAAGGAAACGTCATGGAATGGGTAGACGATTCCTACGGGGGGCCGGAATCCCTCCCCATCCGCAACTATGGTGTCGCCCGCGGAGGCAGCTACCTGTCCTTCCGCCCCAAACAGCTCACCACTTCCATCCGCACTCCCCTGCCGGAAAATACGAGGGATAACGCGCTGGGCTTCCGTCTTATCCTGTCTTCCGAACGCCCCGCCATTCCAACAGCTCCCTGACGCCGTATCTGCGGCAGCGGTTTTCCCCGCTCTTTCCCCCTCTGAAACACACCGCCCCCCCCAAGGGGGAAAGCCCTGAGGCTTGAGAGAGCTTCCGGCTCTCCGGGAAAATGATTGAAAGGGCCTCCCGTTATGCTACCATTCTTCCGCATCCTTTTCCTGAATGAAAATCATCGCCATCGCCAACCAGAAGGGGGGAGTGGGAAAAACCACTACGGCCATCAACATGGCTGCCGCCTTGGCTCAGCTGAAAAAGAAAATCCTTGTCATTGACCTGGACCCGCAGGCCAATGCCACCAGCGGCATGGGCATTGACGGAAAAGACATGCCCAGCCTGTATCCGGCCCTGCTCGGCCAGCTTCCGGCGAAAGAGTGCATCCTGCCTTCCGGCAGGAAACGGCTGGATATCATCCCCTCCACCATGGACCTGGCCGGCGTGGAAATAGAATTGGCCCGTTCCGGCAACCATCTGACCCGCCTCCGGGAAACGCTCGCCCCCCTGCGGGAGTCGGACACCTATGATTACTGCATCATGGACACGCCACCTTCCCTGGGCGTTTTAATGACCTCCGCCCTGGCCGCCTGCGACGAAGTGCTGACTCCCCTCCAATGCGAATGGTTCGGTTTGGAAGGGCTGGCCAAGATTCTGCACGTGACGGCGCAAATCTGCGCCAGCGGCGCCAATCCCCGCATTCGGCATGAAGGAGTACTGATGACCATGTATGACGGCCGCACCAATCTTTCCCGCCAGGTCATCGACCAGGTGGAACGGTATCTGCCCCAGATGCTGTACAAAACGGTCATCCCCCGCTCCATCCGGCTGGGGGAGGCCCCCAGTTTCGGCCACACCATTTTTGAACACGATCCTTCCGGAGCTGCGGCGGACGCCTACCTGAAAGCAGCCCGGGAATTCATCAAACGCCATAAACCCTGAACATTTGAAGAAACAAGCTTCCCGGAATGCCGCAAACCTCTGCGGGAGGAACAGGCAGAAAGGGCACCGCAGAAAACTTCCTCCTTCATTTTGCCTTCCGGGTTTGTTGCGTCCATTTAACGTCAGGAAAACATCTTCCATACCGCCCCCCCCGGAGACGGAGGAAAACAGGCATTCCCCTTGACTTGACTTCCGCGGCATATAAGAATGCTCCAGCTCCGTTTCAGGAACTTTCCCCTCATGCCAGCAGAAGAAGGCCAGCCAGACGACCAGCCCCGGGTGACAGGGCAAGTCCCGCCTCCCGCTCCGACGACAGGCCTGGAACAGATTCTGCCCGGACGTCCGCCCCTGCCCCATGCGGAAGAAAAAGGGGCCTTTTTCGTTTACCAGCGGGAGCTGGCTCCCGGCACGCGCCTGGAACAATATGAAATCATCCGCGTCCTGGGTAGCGGAGGTTTTGGCATCACATACCTGGCGAAGGATCTGTTCCTGAACCGCAACGTGGTTATCAAGGAAAACTTCCCTTCAAGATACTCCTACCGGGACCCTCTGACCGGGCATATCCGGCCCAATAATGAACACGATCTGGAAAATTACACCTGGGCTCTGAAAAGCTTTCTGAGCGAGGCTCAGACACTGGCGGAGCTCAACAACCCCGGCATCGTCAGAATCCTTTCCGTCTTTGAAGCCAACGGCACGGCCTACTTCGCCATGGAGCATATTACCGGCCTTTCCCTGGATTATCTGGGGGAAAAACTTCACAGCACCGGACACCGGTATACGGAAGACGAACTCAAGGGGCTGCTGACGCGCCTGCTCCGGATTCTGGACTATCTCCATTCCCGGCACATTTACCACCGGGATATCAAACCCGGCAACATCCTGCTGACGGAGGAAGGTACGCCCGTGCTGATCGACTTCGGAGCGGCACGGCATGCCCTGAAACTTCATGCCGCCACCGTCCTGACCACCCAGGGGTATTCCTCCCCGGAACAGGCGCTGGGCAAAACGAATATCGGCCCGTGGAGCGATCTCTATTCCGTAGGGGCCACTTTTTACGCCCTGCTTACAGGAAATCCTCCGGACCGCGCGGAAGCGCGCCTGGCGGAAGATGAAATGCAGCCGCTGCACAGCGACCCCGTGCTCACCCGCTATTACTCACGGCAGTTCCTGCTTTCCCTGGACAAGGCGCTGGCCCCCCAGATCAATTGCCGCTACCAGACTGCCGGCGAATGGATTCACGACATTTGCGCCATTTCCGGGGAAGAATCCTCCGCCACTATTCAAGTCCTCCCGGCAGACCTCCGCCATGCCCATCCGGAAGGAATGCCAACTCCCGGCGCCGGGAAAAACATCGGCAGCAGAAAGGCCGCCACCGGAACGGACGGTCTTCATTTCGCCTCACGCAGGCAGTCCGCACGCGCTCTTCGCCGCAACCGCCACATGATGTCCCTACTGGTAGGAAGCGCATGCACCATCCTGCTGGGAGCGGGAGCATTTTATCTGCTGGATTACATGAAAAAAGCCCCTATGGGCACTACCATCAATACCATCAAGGAAGCCATCCAGCAGCCCGCGGCAAGCTCCAACGTGGGAGAACCGGAACCGCCGCCACGGGATCTGGCATCCATCCGCATTCCGGAACTCAAAATAACGGAAGACGCGGCGCTGGAACCGCGGTCGCTGACGGAGTTCCGTTTGCGCCTTGACGACACCATCCTGACCCGTTCCGGGCTTCCTCCCATCCTGCCGGAAAAACTGCGCATCTCCTGCATTTATCTCCAAATCATTCCCCCGGCAGCAAACGGGGAAAAACTGTACCTCACCATCCGGGACTCCAACGGCGTCCTGGTGGACCGCTCCATCAATGCCGTCCCCTCCTTCACGGTGCCGGGGCAATCCACCTCCACCTTCTTCTTTCCCGCGCTCCCGGAACTGTCCACGGACCGCACCTACACGTACTCCTTTGAAAATGCCGCCCACCAGGCCGTTCCCATGCAAATGGCATGTTTCAAAAACGAGACGAAACGCACGGAAGAAGCCTTCCCGAAAATCCGTTTCATCGCTGCTCCTCCCGTGCCGGAACCAGCCCTGCTCCATGACCCGGCCTACAAAAATCTTGTGGCGGCAATCGCCGCGCCCTCCCCGGAGAACAAAAATATTCTCGACCAGGCAAGTTCCATGCCGGGCATGCTGCCGGCCCTGGAGCAACTTTCCAAAGCCGGCTACCCGATAGCCCAGCAGGCACTGGGGAAAACCCTCATGTCTCCGGACTGTCCCGGCGGTTCCAGGCCGGAAGAAGGCGTGGAATGGCTTTACCGTTCCGCCACAGGAGGGTGCTATGAAGCCATGAAAGAGCTGGGCATCCTGCTCATGGACATCCCCTCCTATTTTCCCCGCCTTCCCCAGCAGCCTCCCCTTGCCTCCCGGGATTACGCCCAGGCGGCGCGTTTCCTGAGAATGGCGGTCCAATACCGGGACCAGGAGGCCCTGTACCTGCTTTCCCTCATGTACTCCCAGGGCTGGGGCGTACCCGCCTCCCCGGAACTTTCCAGCCTGATGATGGAACGCCTCAATGGATCTTCCTACTCCACGGACAGCCTGAATCCTAACGCGCCTATCGCGGCGTACTGGCTTCCCCTTCCTCTCGCCGGAGAAAAAAATACCATTCTGCGCTTCACTATTCCAGGGCCGTTCGCCCCGTCCCAGCTCAAGGGCGTTACTCTGCACAACACAAGCCTGAAGGATGCCTTCTCCATCAGTAAAATCAATATCCTCCAACATGGGCGCCTCATTCTGGACATCATTTCCCCCCAGGAAGTGCTGCCCGGCAAAAGCTCCGCTCCCATAGGCATATCCATCCCGGAAGGGCTGCTGGCGGATACGACCCTGCCTCTGGAAGTGGAAATTTTGCTGACCCCCGGAAACAGCTGCGGCGTGGTGGAAATGCCCCCTCCGGTGGAAAAGAAAAACTCCGGAATTGAAATCAATTAAGCTTCACCGCTTTTCAACGTGAAACAGCAACAGGGGAAACGGAAAACACCCTTGATTCCCGCCTGGGGCATGCTACAAAGGATAAATGAATGCCTCTGTTTTCCTGCGGCGCATGCTCCCTATGCTGGCCGCGTTCCTGATGGCCTCCTGCGGTGATCCTACCGTCTCCTACTGGAAAAAGGCGGCAGACATTAATACGGAATACTCGGAAAAAAGCGACGTACTGGTGCAACGCCTCCTGAAACTGAAAAAGAACCCTACCCTTCCGGGCCTGGAAGAAAGCAGCAGGGATGCGGCTGACCTGTTGCGGGAAAGGGACGAAGAACTGGCGGACCTGAGCACGAAAAACGTGGATCCCGCCGTGACGGCCTATGTGGAAGAAGACCGCAAGCTTTTTGCCAGAGGAATGGAATTGGCGGAACGCTACCAGCAATACTTTGAAAAATATCTTAAGGGAGGACCGGATTTTACTCCGGATCCTTCCCGGGCCGTCGCCCATATAGGCCGGGGCCGGCAGGAAATACGCAAAATTCTGGCAGAAGCCCGAAAACTGGAAGAACGGGCTGAAATGCTGAGAAAAGAAAAATCAGCTGAGCTTGAGCAAGAACTTCCTCCGCTGCACTTTCGCCTTCCGGAGTTGAAACAACTTCTATCCAGCCGTTAGAAAACGCGTACGAACCATTTGCATCAATGCGGAGTCACCGCCAGTCTGACAGCGGCCTTTACACTGCACGGGCGGACACAACCGGCTCCTGAAACTTTCCCCGTCCATGTTACGGAAATATCCCTTCCCTGGATTTACAGGAAAAACGAGTCCCCCTGCTGTCCATCGTCGTTTATTTCAGCATTCAAATTTCATTCCCTGAATACCCCTTAGCACAGGCTTCATAGTTTAAAATTCCAAAGAAGGGGTTTGCCTCCCCTCCACAAAAAAGCCCCGTTCATATTTCATGAACGGGGCTATATTAATTTTTCAAATTCACCTGGGAGTTTGATCAATGACGATAAAATCCTTTTTCCCCACATACTCCCTCCGGGTACCCGGATCTCCATATCCGTCCCGGAAACGTACTTCCAATTCGTATATTTTCCCGCTGGCCAGAGGTTGTAAACAGGTCAGCAGCAAATACGCATCCTTGACGGGCACTTCATATTTTTCTCCGGGGTTCAGGGTAATAAAGTGCATAAGATTCGCGACACGCTCCATTTGATAGGAGGGAAGATACCATGCCGTTGGCCTTTTTCCCTTCTTTCCGTTTCCCTGACTCCATATCTTGATGATCATATTCGGCCCGCGTTCCTTGAGAGGATAGAAGTCGTCGAAAAGACGCACAGCCTTTTCTCCCTTATTGGCAAACACCAGCTTGAAGTCCGGAAAAACGGCTCTTGGATCGAACGAAGCCTTTTCCATCACCACGGAACATTCAATCCCGTTATCGGCCATATCCCCCCATGCAGGAGCATGGAAGAACAGGCTGGCCAAAAGCCCTAAAATTTGGAAGATTTTCTCATTGCAGCGCGAGCTTTTGGGAGAAGGCGAGAATTCGCGCTTCATCGTCGAGTTCCCTTCGTACTTCCCTTCCTGGATAGGTTCCCTGTCCATCGTGACGTTGAACGCGACCGCATTGCCACTAGAGGAATCGTAAGCGTTATTCTCATACTTTAAAGCCACCTTGTAATAAAATGTCTCACTATCTCCAGGGCGATTGATCGACCACGGAGAAATCTTTTCTTCCTACATACTTCCTCCGAACACCGGAATCTCCATATCCGTCATGGAAACTAACTTCCAACTCGTAGTTCTCACCATTGATAAGACGGCGAAAAGGTTTAAGATAGAGCATTAGCAGGTACGCATCCTTAATGAGCACTTCATGCTTCTCTCCGGGCTTCAGCGCGATGAAGTTCAAGAAACGTCCTCGCTCAATTTGATACCTGGGGTTGTACCACGCAGCTTCTTTCTTCTGCCCTCGTGTTTGTTTTTGAAAAATCTTTATGAAAATATTCGGGCCGTTATCCTTGAGAGGATAGAAGTCATCGAAAAGACGCACGGTCTTTTCGCCCTTGTTCGTGAACACCAGCTTGAAGTCAGGGAAGGCAGCCCTCGCGTCAAATTCGGTTTTTTCCATCACCACGGAGCATTCCACTCCGTTGTCGGCCATGTCCCCCCACGCAACCGCATGGAGGGACAGGCTTGCCAGAAGTACTAAATACCGGAAGATTTTTTTCATTGCAGCGCGAGTCTGGCCGTCGCCCGAAGCATCCCCCGGAAACAACCTTCACCCTGCTGATTATAGTAGCGCGTTTCCAGTTCACAAGAACATTGTTTCCAGCCTTCCAGATCGACTTCATCCAGACACACCGGAATCGTGACGCTGTATTCCTGACCGGGTGCAAGCTCCCGGTAGTTCAAGGGGCGCTGGAAGGTCATGGTGCCAATTTCCCGGTTCAGAACGCGCATTTTCCCCTGTTGCGTCCTCAACACCGTCACGAAAAAGAAATCGGACGTTTCGTCGTTGATTTCATCGGGAATGCGGACAGGCTCGTTTCCTTCGTTGCAGAAGCGGACTGTGATTTTGCCCTCCGTGAATTGGGATGTGTCCACAATGGAGATCTGAAGAGGTGTCGATTCCTCTGCAATTGCCATGCTGCGGGTTTTACCTTCGCTGACCGGAGGCATGAAACAGGGAGGCTCGATCGTTCCAGGTTTCGTGATAAACCTGGGCACATTGTTCCACCCCATCGCGTCGGCCAGACGAATGACATAGGCGGTTGCCTCGTTCAGGACTTCCTGTCCCGCGCAATAGGGTCTGTCATTGGCATCATCCGGCAACGCCAGTACATAGTCTGACGTTTCTTTCCAAAGGTCCAATGCCATTTCATTGGCAAGAGCCTGCATGAACTTCACGGCTTCATCCATGTTCGGTTCTTTGTCGCAGGAGATAGTCTGATTTTCAAGCATTTCCTGTATTTTGGAGTCCTTCCAGTAGAACTTGTAGGCATCCTCCCATTGACGGCGGTGGTGTTCTTCGTGGGCGAGGGAAGCCTGCGGCGTGTGCCATGTTCCAACTTATGCACGAGATTGATAACCGTTCATTTCGTTAACCGCTTCGGTGGCTTCTTCTCCATTGAGAGGAGGCTCAACATAGGGATTCACGTAAATGCCTTCATACATAGTTAGCTTGGCTCCGGCAGAAACGGAAACAACACGACACCTCCATACGTTTTCCAATTCATCTTTGCAAACCGTTACGCAAATCTTAGGTCTCAAGCTACTTACATTGCAGTCACCATTCCCTTCCAAATAGACGGGTTCCGGTTTCTCAAATTCCAGTTCCACTTCCTTGGATGGCTCACAGGTGATAGTGGATTCCTTCTCAATTGTCCACAATTTGATTTTGGGGGACGGCGAGAATTCGCGCTTCATCGTCGAGTTGC
>OQVH01002273.1_pt1 | contig 10334 bp, 9 predicted proteins | sample 1691641 | NCBI WGS metagenome assembly OQVH01 (sample SAMN03418286, study PRJEB22391) | human gut metagenome | biome: human-gut; feature: organic feature; material: feces | host: Homo sapiens | place: Italy | collected 2013-04
GGCAGCTCCCGCTGTCTGCGGCGGCGACGGTTTCGACGGTCCAAAAAGACGTTGGCCAGCATTACGAGGACAAAAAGCAGGGGGATTAAATCATGGTCAAATAAACCACCCATAAGCTACACCTCGCTTATTTACTGCCCTCAGGCTTTTCCTCGCCCTCCGGGCTTACCTCGGCAATCGTGCGGCGCATCTGCGTATCTGCCTGAATATTGTTCAGGCGGTAGTAATCCATTACACCCAAGCGGCCGTTAGCCAGCGCTTCCGCCATCGCTGTCGGAACCTTAGCCTGTGCTTCTACAACCTTCGCCTGCATTTCCTGCGTATAGGCTTTCATTTCCTGCTCCTTGGCAACAGCCATCGCACGGCGTTCCTCAGCGCGTGCCTGAGCGATGCGCTTATCTGCCTCCGCCTGGTCGGTCATCAGAGCAGCGCCGATGTTACGGCCTACATCTACGTCCGCAATATCAATAGAAAGAATTTCAAAGGCAGTGCCTGCATCCAAACCTTTATCCAAAACCGTTTTGGAAATATAATCGGGGTTTTCCAGTACCTTGCTGTGGTCGGCGCTGGAGCCTACGTTTGTTACAATACCTTCGCCGACACGCGCAATAATCGTTGCTTCGCCGGCACCGCCTACCAGGCGGTCAATGTTGGCGCGCACGGTTACGCGTGCCTTTACCTTCAGCTCAATGCCGTCCTTGGCAACAGCGCTTACTACCGGAGTTTCGATAACCTCGGGGTTAACGCTCATCTGCACAGCCTCCAGCACATTGCGTCCCGCAAGGTCAATGGCACAGCCACGCTCAAAGCTCAGCTCAATCTGCGCTCTGTGGGCAGCAATCAAAGCGTCGATAACGCGGTCAACGTTACCGCCTGCCAGATAATGCGCCTCCAGCTGGTTGACATTAACGTCAAGGCCTGCCTTATTCGCCTTAATCAAAGGCAGCACAATCTGCGACGCGGGCACACGGCGCAAGCGCATACCTATGAGGTTGAAGATGCCTACATTAACGCCAGCAGCAATTGCGGAAATCCACAATCCCAACGGCACAAAGTTAAGAAAAATCGCGATACCGGCAATAGCAATGATTACTGCAAAGCCACTGCCGAAAACCATACTGAATAATAAATCCATAATGTCACTCCTTCGTTTGTTCTACAAAAATTTTGCTGCCCTCCACCCGCACGATAATCACTGGCGCAGACTTTTCGATATAATCTCCCTGGCTGCTCACATCAAGACGCTTGCCGTCCACCAGAATCTTGCCTGCAGGACGCAGCGTGGTCAAGGCTGTGCCTCTTTTGCCCACCAGCATGCTCCAGTTTTTGCCGCCGGTATAGCCTTCGCTGTTTTTTTGGCGTGTCCACAGCACAAAGGGATTATACTTGCTTTCCTTGGGCAGATACACGCACAGCAGCGTAATTACCAGCACCAAAAACAGATACACTGCCAACAGCACCAGCGCCGCCCAGGCATTGCCGCCCAAAACGTAAAAGCCGCCGACTGTCAGGCACACCATGCCGCTGACACCGAAAATTCCGAAGCCCGGCACAACAAATTCTATCAGCAGCAGGACAAGGCCCGCCAGCATAAAATAATATTCCAATGGCATGACTGCACCTCCTCAACGCTTGTACATTTATAGTATAACAGAGGAAAAGCATGAAGTAAATTTAAAGTTTATGCTGCTAAAGGCTGCGGACCATCTTCAAACAAAATCACCGGCGTGATTCGTAACATCAGCTTCTTTCATAACTGAAAGAAGCTGCAAGAAAGGTTCGCGCTTTTTGGAAAGCGCGGCAAAACAAAAACTTTTTCGGGAAAAAGTTTTACCAAAAAGCTTTAAATAAGCTATATCGCTTTGCTGGAAATAGCTATTTTTTCGTAGTTCTGCCGAACGGTATACGCGGTAGTGTTTACAAATCTGTGGTTAGCTTATGCCCAAACTGGCGTGACTAAAGTTGGGGTCAACTGTAAGCTGAAATGCCTAAGGTTTGCATGAGCAGCTACGAGGTATCCAAGTATTTCGCTGTAAGACGCTAATAAAGATATATCAAAAAAGACCTTAGCATCAGCTTTTGCCGCTGCCAAGGTCTTGATTTTTATTCAGCTTCAGTTTTCCGCCAGCACCTGCTTTAAAAGCTCCAGCGCGCTCGCTTCGCTCGCTTTGTTCGTGCCCAGCTCACCGCGGAAGGCACGCGCGAGGATGGATTTCTTCATCAGGTCGATGCTTGCCAGCGCCTGCTCCGCTGCCTGCTGTGCTTTGCGCTCGCGCGCCAGCAGGTCGTCGATGAGGCGCACGATTTCGTGCTGTTCGGGGAGGGAGGGGAGAGGAACCAGATATTCTCTAATTGCTTTTAAGCCTAAATTTTTTATAGTGCTACCAGTCGCTTTTTGATTAGCATAATTGATGAAAGCATTTGTATGAAACATCTCTTTTAAAAATCTCTTATCTAATTTTTCCCCAACATTTATATAACAAGCACTTTTGCCAAGAATTACAGGCTCTCCATTATAGAACGCTGTTTTACCTAAAGTACCATTTATTGACAAAAACACGGTATTGTCATTTAAATTAACCGCATATTTTTTATATTCTTCAATAGAAACTCTTTTATCGCAATAAAACTATCATCAAAATTATTTCCATTGATAAAATAATAATCCCCATTTTCAGAGTATACAGGTGTGCCATGCAAACCATCACCAATAACACTAGATAACTCTTTTAATGAAACTTCTTCCCAACTTTCATCGCTCACGCCGTTTTCCCGACGCCACTGCTTGGTCAGCTCGCCCATAAACGCCTTGTGCAAAATTGCTGCCTTGCGCACAGCAAAGCTGTCGGCAACCTCCTGCAGCCTTTCCTTCGCTTCATCCAGCTTGGCAAAAAGCTCCTCGATGCGCTCAACGATACGTTGCTGTTCGGAGAGTGGAGGGAGAGGAATCAAAAACAACTCTAAATTTTTTGCGGCTAAATTAGGTTGAGCCGTACCATTGTCATATTTTTTTATTTCATCATAAAACAAAGGAACATCTAAATATTGCATTACATAGTCATCTGTTAAAGCATCTCTATCTTTACTTCTCAAAATAACCAATGATGACGCAATAGCACCTTTTTCAAATGGAAACTTACCATGTTTTCCTAATGAGCCTCTAATACACAAAACGATATCATTTCGCCTTAATTTACCAGCACTTAATTTATTATACTGCTCATCTGACATACATAACAAATCATCTTCAACGACAATATTATCACTCAAATTAGCAGCACTTATAAACGGTATGCCTTCTTTTGATAATGTAGATTTAGCGGGATAATTTTTTCCTCTATCTCCATTTAAAATATCAACAATTTCTCCAAGCCTCACCCACACCCAATTCTCCGGCACCTCATAAGGCTGTTCCTCCGCAGGCACCAGCGCCTGCTGCAAGCGTTCTTCTATTGTCAATGCTGTCTTTTTCTTTGGCATTGCAAGATCTCCTTTATAAGCAAACATTCTATTGCTTTAATCTATAATTTATGATAAAATGTTTTTGACAACCGTGTTGCAGGATGGTGTTGCCTTAATTCCTCAGGAATCGAGGTGATGCTTATGAAGAACTATTCCTTCCAAGACTTAATGCTCTTCGGAATGTTCATTCTGGCATTACTTACATTTATTTTTCAATATTGTAAATAACCCAGACATAAGAAAACCACTCCTACACTTTGCGGGTTAAGAAGTGGCTTTCTAAAAACTTTTTTTCCTAGGCAACCCACCTTGTGGGCGGTTGTCTTTTTCTATGTCTAATATACCACAGAATTCATAGCTTTGCAAGTTTTGGATTGTGCTCAATAAAAGAAAAACCGCCCCCTGACTTTGACGAGTACGGAGCGGATTTTTCTTAACCAACTTGGCAACCCACCTTGTGGGTGTCCTTCATTCTACATATCTAGTATACCACAGAAGCCTTATCTTTGCAAGCTCCTCAGCTCCTGCGCCACACTCTGCAGCAAATCCACGGCCTCCGCCAGCTTTTCCGCAGCCTCCGCCGCACTTTGCGCCGGGTCCGGCAAATCCTCGTAATCAAGCACGCTGTCGTCCTTAATCAGGCCAAGGTCCAGACTGTTGCCCTTCTGCGCAATTTCCTCACGCGTAAAGCACTGCCAGCGCTCGTCTGCCACCTTGCTTCTGTCCTCTGCCATGTAGGCTGCCTCAAAGCCGGCAAAGTCACTCGCCTTCAGCGGATTCGTCTTGCCGAAGGAGGGCATATTGGTGCGCAAATCATAAAACCACACGGCCTTGGTGCTGTCCTTATCCGTTTTTTCGCGCGTAAAGAAAAGTACGTTGGTCTTGACACCCTGCGCGTAAAAAATGCCTGTCGGCAAGCGCATAATAGTGTGCAGATTGCACTTATCCATTAAGTCGACACGAATCCTTTCGCCGTCACCGTCGGCAAAAAGCACATTGTCCGGCAGCACCACGGCAGCGCGCGCCTTGCCGTCAGCCTTCAGGCTGCGGTAGATATGCTGCAGGAAGTTCAGCTGCTTGTTGCTCGTGGGATAGGTAAAGTCGTCGCGCGTTGCACGCTCGCCGCCTTTTTTCGTACCGAAGGGCGGGTTTGTCAGCACCACGTCATAGCCCTGCATCTCCTTGCCCACGTTGGAAAGCGTATCACCTAAAATAATTTTGCTCTGGATGTCATGCAGCATCGCGTTCATCAGCGCCAGGCGGTGCGTATCATGCACCAGCTCGCAGCCGGTGAAGGCCTGCGTATATTCAAACTCCGCCGTTTCCTCATCCAAATCAAAGAAATCGTTCGTCTGCTCACGCACGAAATTGCTTGCCGCAATCATAAAGCCGAAGGTGCCGCATGCAGGATCGTTGCAGCGCTCGCCGGCCTTGGGTGCCACCAGGCGCGTCATTACGTCAATCAGCACACGCGGAGTGAAGTACTGTCCGGCGCCGCTCTTCTTTTCGTTAGCGTTTTTCTCCAACAGTCCCTCGTAAAGATTACCCAGGCCCTCCTCCTTCGCGCTGAACCAGTCCAGCTCGTCAATTGTCCTGATAATCTTTTCCAGGTTCTTCGGCTCATCGATGTTCGTCGCCGCGCCCTTGTAAATCTCCTGAATGCGTCCCGTGCACTGCTCGCCCAGGTAATCAAGCAGCTCCTTGTAAAAGCTCTTCAGTTCCAGGCCCTTGCGCGCCAGCAAATCATCCCAGCGATAGCCCTCCGGGATATTTTCCTCGCTGCCGGTTTCCTTAGCCATTTTCAAAAATAAAATATATGTCAGCTCCGTAACGTACTGATGATAGGTAATGCCGTCATCACGCAGCACGTTACACAAATTCCAGAGCTTTGCTACAATCTCCTGTGTATTCACGCAGTCTTGCCTCCATCTTCATATAAATAACCGTTGAATTCGCTCACGATATTATCCAGATCGTTGGCGAATATTTTTTGTGCCCGCGCATAACCGCCCAAGCGCTGCAGGCGCTTGTCCTCCTTAAAGGCCTCCACGCTCAAAATATCCTGCTGTTGCATGTAGCTGCGGATAATATCTAGCCACTTCTGCTGGGCAGGCGTAAATTTGTGATTTTGGTTGAGCTTGTCAAAGGCACGGCTCAGCTGCGAGTTTTTGCTCACCAGCTCCGTTCCCAGCATATAGCGCCTGATAAGGCTGATAATGCCTGCCACCATCGTGCTGTTCGTGTATTCCGAATAGGCATCGTTCAGCTGCAGCGCCGTAAAACCGTTGGCATCCAGCGTCAGCAGCAGCTCCTTCAGCTGCGCCTTCGTCAAATCCTTCGGACGGGTGCAAATTATATGCAGGGCAGCAATTTCGTTGGCGTGGCTCTTTAAATACGCTGCAAAATCGTTCAGGTAATCTCCGGGCTTGGTCTTTTGCGCACCGTAGCCGCGCGTATGACCGGTAAGCTCATCCTTGCCGTCATAAATCATACCGCCCATATTGCCGCCGGCCCGGTATTTTTCCAGCTGCACCAGCGCCTCCTTATGCTGCATCAAAAGCTCCTTGGCCTTGGCCGCATCCGCCTGCTGCAGCTCGCCGGCAAAGGCTGCCACATCCTTGCCCGTCGCCAGCACAAATTCCTTCTTCGTCTGCTCGTCCAGCTTGTTCACCTTGCGGCGCAGCTTTAAGGCCACCTGCTTGGCAATATCGGTAACCGCCTCCGGTTCTTCCGTTTCCGTCAGCTGCTTCAGCAAATCCTGCACGGAAATCTGCGGATTGGCAACCGCAGGCATCGTCACCACCGGCTGCAGGCTGTTATATACGCCCACCGGGTCATAAATCTCAAAATGATCCTTGCCGATTTTATCGCAGCGGCGTGTCGCACGTCCCAGCATCTGCTCAAACAAAATACGCGATTTCACGCAGCGCATAAACACCAGCGTGGTAATCTCCGGCACGTCGATACCGGTAGTCAGCAAATCCACCGTTACGACAATGCTGGGGAAGCGTTCATTCTTAAAGCGCTTGATTTTCTCCTGAATTTTTTTCTGGTCACCGTTGGCCACGCTGCCGGTAATCTTCATAATCGCATCGCTGTCCAGATTATCCTTGGCATAAAGCTCCTGCAGTATGCTCACAATCATATCGGCATGCGCATCGGTCGCAGCGTAAATAAGCGTTTTGCCATAGGTTTCCGGCGCATCGGGATAAAGATTTTTGGCAATCTCCGCCAAAACAGCTTTGTTGAATTCCGGCACGATAACACGGCGGTTGAACTGGTCGACATCAAAATCGACATCATCATCCAAATAAGCCGTATCAAGCTCGCCGGTCTGCTTGTTGATATATTTAACAGTATCGCCTCTTTTGAGCTGAATTCCCTGCTCGCTGAGCTTAGTTGTCAGCTGATGCGGTGCGTCAAGGTCAATCAAATAACCATCCAGCACAGCCTCGCGATAGGTGTAGGTATAAACAGGCTCGCCGAAAATTTCTGTCGTCTGCAGGGCAGGCGTTGCAGTGAGCGCAATTTTTACCGCGTTAAAATAATCCAGCACATAGCGATACTTGCTCTGGTAATCGCGCTGGTCGCGATAAAGCTGCTCCGCCTCTGCCATTTCCTTATCCAGAATATAACCGCGGTGCGCCTCGTCGATAATAATCAAATCGTAATCGCTGACTGCGGGAATGCGGTCCTCGCTTTCGGCGTACATAATGCGCTTCATCATGCCCTGTACGGTAGCAACGTGCACGGCAGTTTCCGCATCAATCAGCTTATCGGTAAGCTCCTTGATATTGTAAATCTGGTCCAGCGTCTGCAGGCTTTCCAGCTTAACCTCTTTAAAAACATCCTGCGCCTGCACGCCCAAGGCATTGCGGTCAACAAGGAATAAAATACGCTTAAAGCGCTTCGCCTTCAAAAAGCGGTAAATCATGCCCAAAACCGTGCGTGTTTTGCCGGTGCCTGTGGCCATCGCCAGCAGCGCCGTCCGCTTGCCGCAGCGCACTGCCTCATCCACCGCCTGCACAGCCTTCAGCTGATAATCGCGCAGATGCAGTCCGTTTTCATCCTGCAGAAAATCATACGGCAAAGCATCGAGAGCAGCGTTGCCCTCCGCGGTATTTTCCTGCAGCATTTCTTTCAAACCTAAGGGAGAAGGCCAGCCTGCCATAGCACGCGGCATATTGCCGCTTTGACGCAAATCCGCAAACCAGATACCGGATTTTATCTGCAGCTGCTGCACATACGGCCTGCCGTTGGCAGCAAAAACAAAGGGCACCTTAAAATCCTGCCACTGTCCCAGCAAATATTCCGCATCGCATTTTCTCACAGCGCGCGCATAATCCTTGCATTGGTAGCTGATGACGCTGGAAATATCCGTGTCCCACTTTTTCGCTTCGATAATGCCCACAAGCTTCTCGCCGATAAAGAGCGCGTAATCGGCGTAGCCCTTTTCCTCATTGCCCGGCACCTTGTCCGTAGGCCATTCGGCAATCGCCAGATTGCGTCCCTTCGCAGGACGGCAGCCCTTGCTGTAACGCAAAAAAGTGGGGTCGGCCTCCCAGCCTACCTGACGCAGCTGCTCGTCAATCAGGCAGCGTGTTTCCGCTTCCGTCTTAGGGCGCTTGTTGGCAGCCTGCAGATTCGCTTTTCTGCGCTCCTGCTGCGGCACCGGTACAGCCTGCTGCGCCTTCTCGTTATCCTGCTTGCGCAGGCGCGCTTCCTCCGCCTTGTCCTTGGCAGTTTCAGCAAAGGCTGCCTCTGCCTGCTCCGCAGGCAAATGATATTCCTGATGCTGATAGGTATAATCGCCGTACACCTGCATAAACCATTCGCAAAGGCTGTACGCCTGCGGCAGCAGCAGCTTGGCCTTCTGCAGCGAATCCGTACCTTCATGACGCGCTTCATTGCCGCCCAGGCGCAGGCGATGCATAATGCGTGCCAAATCCTCGGTGATATACTCTTCGTTTTCCAGCAGGCGGATTTTGTTTACCAGTGTATCCTTCATCTGATAAGGCATTGCTATATTGTCAAAGTCAAACATTTTATTAACGATATCTTCGCACAGCAGGCCCAGCTTAAAAAGGCAGGAGTTGGAATCGCTGTACAGATAGCGCTCCGCGAACTCGCCTGTTTTTTCCAGACCGGGAAATTGTGTGCGTAAAAAGCTGAAGTTAGATGCCATAAAAACGGCCTCCTTTGAGCTGTAAAAAAGATAATAATATATTTATATTCGCCTTGAAACAAAATTTACCTGCTGAATATATTTTCGCAAAACAGCGGATATTGCCTGCACAGATGACGCAATAAAAAAGCTGTATACTTTCCCGCGCAGGAAAAGCATACAGATCTCTCACCCATAATCCCTATAAAGTAAAATAACCGCGCCAAGATTTCTCTTAGCACGGTTATCAGTTGTTATTTGAGCAATTCACGAACCATAACGTTAATACGTTTGCCATCTGCACGGCCTTTGGTTTTTGCCATAACTGCCGGCATTACCTTGCCCATATCCTTGGGACTTGTAGCACCAACAGCAGCAATAACTTCTGCCACGATAGCCTTCAGCTCGTCATCGCTGAGAGCTTCCGGAAGATATTTTTTCAGTATAGCAATTTCTTCCTTAGCTTGGGCAACCAATTCGTCACGACCTGCTTTTTGGAATTCCTCAACAGAATCCTGACGCATTTTGACCTCTTTCATCAAGACAGCCAGAACCTCATCATCTGTAAGTTCCTTTTTGTCATTGATTTCAACATTTTTAATATTAGCACGCACCATGCGGATAACAGACAAACGCAGCTTACCTGCTTCTCTGTCCTTCATGGCCTGCTTCATATCAGCAGTCAATTGGTCTTTTATAGACATACAGCCCGCCTCCAATTATCTGGTTTTACGTTTTCTGGCTGCTTCGGATTTTTTCTTACGTGCAACGCTCGGCTTTTCATAGTGCTCGCGTTTTCTTACCTCAGAAAGAATGCCTGCCTTTTGGGTTGCTCTTTTAAATCTGCGCAGTGCGCTGTCTAAAGTTTCATTCTTGCCAACTTTAATTTCTGCCATCTGTTCTCCCTCCCTCCACACACTTAGGGAAGTGTATATGCAAATTAAGTTTTCAGCTGTTGCCAGCTAAAAACACTTACTGATTAATTATACAAGAAAAGACAAGCATTGTCAAGGTTTAGCATGGGGGCCAACCCAAAGCTTTGCCGCCAATTACGTGAATGTGTAAATGTTTTACTGTCTGACCGCCTTCATCACCGGTGTTGATAACAACGCGGAAGCCTTTTTCGGCAATTCCGGTCTTTTCAGCGATCATTTTAACCTTGCCCAGCATGTATGCAACCAACTCGGGGTCCGCAGTAGTGATGTTAGCTGTGTGGTCCTTAGGCATCAGCAGCACATGAACCGGAGCAGCCGGAGCAACGTCATTGATGGCAATCATTTTATCATCTTCGTACACTTTGGTAGAAGGGATATCGCCCTTAATGATTTTGCAAAAAATACAATCCTCAGCCATTTCATGTCCCTCCTCTCATTTATCGTATCTAGTTATATTCTGTATTTATTTCTTTTATCCTGCTAAAGAAATAATTTTTTCACAAATTAATTCAATTCGCCCAGCAAAAAATCCTCTTTTACGCCGGTAATTTTTACCTTGGCAATGGTGTTCGCCAGCTCCTTGGTTCCCGGAACGACAACACGCAGATACGGACCGCACAGGCCCTCCATATGTGCATCATCCACAGGCTGCTCAAACAGCACCTCTTCCACCTTGCCGACAGTGCTCTGCAGCATTTTTTGATGCAGCTCATCGTCCACCTTCGCCAGGCGCGCCGCACGCTCGCTCTTCACTGCCTCATCCACCTGCTCCT
>OQVH01002274.1_pt1 | contig 10327 bp, 9 predicted proteins | sample 1691641 | NCBI WGS metagenome assembly OQVH01 (sample SAMN03418286, study PRJEB22391) | human gut metagenome | biome: human-gut; feature: organic feature; material: feces | host: Homo sapiens | place: Italy | collected 2013-04
GCGGCGAGTACGATATTGCGGGCTTCACGTGCGGCGTGGTCGAGAAGTCGCGCCTGATCGACGGTACGAAGGTGCGTGTGGGCGACGTGTTGGTGGGTATCGCGTCGAGCGGTGTCCATTCGAACGGTTTCAGCCTTGTGCGTAAGGTGGTTGCCGATGCAGGACTGGATCTTCGCAAGGCTTATCCCGAATTGGACGGCCGTGTGTTGGGCGAGGTGCTCCTGACGCCGACCAAAATTTACGTGAAACAGGTGCTCGAAGTGATCCGAGCCTGTAACGTGCACGGCATCAGTCATATCACGGGCGGCGGTTTCGACGAGAATATTCCCCGCATCCTGAGCGAGGGCCAGGGTATCGAGATTCACGAGGGGACGTGGGAGATCCTGCCCGTGTTCCGCCTGTTGGAGAAATACGGCAAGATCGCTCACCGCGAGATGTTCAATATCTTCAACATGGGTATCGGTATGGTGATCGCGGTTTCGCAGGATGAGGCTTCCGAAGTGATTGCCATTTTGGAGAAACAGGGCGAGAAAGCTTCGGTGATCGGCCGGGCGACGGATCGTCCGGGCGTGGAAATCCGATAGGGCGATGAAGACGATCGCAGTATTCGCCAGCGGAAACGGCTCCAACTTCGAAGCATTGGCTGCGGCTTGTGCCGATGGGCGCATTGCGGCCCGCATCGCCCTCATGGTCTGCGACAAGCCGGGGGCTTTCGTGAACGAGCGGGCTGCCCGTTACGGTATTCCGACTTTTACGTTCAACCCCAAAGAGTACCCTTCGAAAGCCGACTACGAACGGGAGATCGTCCGCAGGCTTCGGGCCGAAAGGGTCGAGCTGATCTGTCTGGCGGGGTATATGCGCATCCTTTCCGATGTGGTGCTGGAGGCGTACCGCGACCGGATCGTCAATATTCATCCCTCGCTGTTGCCTGCGTTCAAGGGGGCGCATGCCATTGCCGATGCCTTTGCTTACGGCGTCAAGGTCTTCGGCGTGACGATCCACTATGTGAACGGAGAGCTCGACGGGGGCCGGATCATCGCCCAGCGGGCTTTCGAGTATCTGGGGAGCGATCCGGAAGAGCTGGAAGCCCGGGTGCATGCCGTCGAACATCCGCTGTATGTGGAAACGGTGGCAAAGTTGGTTGCGGAGCAATAGGATCGCGGGAACGTCGCGGTTTAGTGCGGATTCGGACCTGGAAACACATCGTCGGATACCGTGAATAACGGCGACCGCGAGTCGAAAACGATAAAACTACGTATATATTAACGCGATCATATCCTTTAGTGTACCTCTTTGGAAATGCAGCGACCCGAGTCCCTTTCGAGAAAGGATTAGGGGAAGGCGGAGTGGTAAATGCGGTCATTGGACCGCGAATAAGCGACTCTCGGATTCGGTGTTGAGATCGTCGGAAATGGTATATTGAAAGATATGATTGCCTATATAAATTAGCAATATGAGAGCATTAATCAGTGTGAGCGATAAGACCGGCGTGGTGGAGTTCGCGCGCGGACTTCGAGAGCTCGGCTGGCAGGTGATCGCCACCGGCGGTACGATGAAACTGTTGGCTGAAAGCGGCGTGGAGGTGATCAACATCAGCGATGTGACGGGGTTCCCGGAGATCTGCGACGGACGTGTCAAGACGCTCCATCCCAAGGTGCACGGCGGCCTGCTGGCTCGCCGCGACGATCCGAACCACCTGAAAGCGTTGCGGGAGAACGGCATCGAGTTCATCGACATGGTGTGCGTGAATCTCTATCCCTTCCGTCAGACGATCGCCCGCGAAGGGGTGACGATGGACGAGGCGATCGAGAATATCGACATCGGCGGACCTTCGATGTTGCGCAGTGCGGCCAAGAACTACAAGGACGTGACCGTAGTGTGCGACCCGGCGGATTATGACACGATCCTTGCGGAGATTAGGGGATACGGCAATACGACTCCCCGATTGCGGTTGCAGCTCTCGGCCAAGGCATATACCCATACCGCCGAGTACGATGCGATGATCGCTACGTACATGCGTGAAAAAGCGGGGCTCGACGAGAAGTTGTTCCTGGAGTTCGATCTGGTTCAGCCGCTCCGCTACGGCGAGAATCCGCACCAGCAGGCCAAGTTCTACCGCAGCGGCGAACGGGTGCCCTATTCGCTGGCCTATGCCCGGCAGCTCAATGGCAAGGAGATGTCCTACAATAACATACAGGATGCCAACGCAGCCCTTGCGATCGTGCGGGAGTTCGATGAGCCGTTCTGCGTGGGACTCAAACATATGAATCCCTGCGGTGCTGCGGTGGGGCGGGATGCGGCGGATGCCTGGACGAAGGCTTACGAGGCCGACAAAGTGTCGATTTTCGGCGGTATCGTCGCCCTGAACCGACCTGTGACCCGTGAGGCGGCCGAATTGATGAAGCCGATTTTTCTGGAGATCATCATGGCCCCTTCGTTTACGCCCGAAGCCCTCGAAGTGCTCTCGACGAAGAAGAATCTGCGTCTGCTCGAAGTTCCGATGGAGAAGAGCGATGCGAAGCAGCGCCAGTTGGTGAGTGTGACGGGAGGATTGCTGGTGCAGGACCTCGACCTCGAAACACGTCCCGTGACGGCGGATATGTGCGTGACGGAGAAGCGGCCGACGGAAAGGCAGCTCGCCGATCTCGATTTCGGCTGGCGTATTGTCAAGCATGTGAAGTCGAACGCTATCGTAGTGGTGAAGGACGGTCGTACGCTGGGTGTCGGAGCGGGGCAGATGAATCGCATCGGCTCGGCGGAACTCGCGCTCAAGCAGGCCCATGCCCAGGGTGTGACCGAAGGGCTGGTACTGGCTTCGGACGGCTTTTTCCCCTTCGACGACTGCGTGAGCCTGGCGGCTGCGAGCGGCGTCGAGGCGATCGTGCAGCCGGGAGGCAGCGTCCGGGACGAGGATTCGATCCGGAAGGCCAATGAATCGGGTATTCCGATGTTGTTTACCGGGATGCGTCATTTCAAACATTAAACTGCGGATTTCGTGTCCGTCGGTCGGATTATTTTTTATGGACGATTTCCGAGCCGCTCTTTGCGGAAAGTGCGGTCGGGAATAAACGATAGGTTATGAAAGTTTTAGTCGTAGGCGGCGGTGGCCGCGAACATGCCGTCGTCGATGCGTTGTCGCGTTCGCCGCAGGTTTCGAAGATATATTGCGCTCCCGGCAATGCGGGTATCGCTCGTCAGGCCGAGTGTGTGCCGGTCAAGGATACCGATGTCGAGGGATTGCTTTCCCTTGCTCGTGAAAAAGAGATCGACCTCACGGTGGTAGGACCCGAAGCGGCGCTCGTGGCCGGTATCGTCGATCGCTTCCGTGAGGAGGGACTTCGTATTTTCGGCCCGACGAAGGCGGCGGCCCGCATCGAGTCGAGCAAGGAGTTTGCAAAAGATCTGATGGGGCGGTACGGTATTCCGACGGCCGGTTACCGGGCGTTCGACGATTACCGGAAGGCTTCGGAGTACGTTCGTTCGCGCCCTCTGCCCGCCGTCCTGAAATACGATGGTCTGGCTGCGGGAAAGGGTGTCGTTATCGCCCGGACGATGGAGGAGGCCGATGCCGCGTTGCGCGACATGTTGCTGGACGACAAGTTCGGCAAGGGACGTGTGGTCGTGGAGGATTTTCTGACCGGACCCGAATTTTCGTTCATGTGTTTCGTGTCGGGGCGCAAGGTGCTGCCGATGGTGCTGGCGCAGGATCACAAACGGGCGTTCGACGGCGATGAAGGTCCCAATACGGGCGGTATGGGAGCATACTCCCCGCTGCCGTTCATTACTCCGGAAGACGAGGCTTTCGCATTGGAAAAGGTGATGCAGCGCACGGCCGACGCTCTCTGCGACGAGGGATGTCCTTTCACGGGCGTGCTTTACGGCGGTTTGATGAAGACCCCGCAGGGAATCCGCGTGATCGAGTTCAACGCCCGTTTCGGCGATCCCGAAACCGAAGTGGTGCTGCCCCGCCTGAAGAGCGACATTTACGATATTTTCAGCGCCGTAGCCGACGGACGGGATCCGGGCGAGGCCGAGTGGCACGACTTTGCGACTCTGGGGATCGTGCTGGCATCGAAAGGATATCCCGGCTCCTATGAGAAGGGGTATGAAATTACGGGAACGGAGCAGGTGGACGGCGTAGTGTACCATATGGGCACGGCGATAAAAGAGGGGCGGCTCGTTACCTCGGGCGGCCGGGTGATGATCGTCGTCTGCCGGAGTGCCGACCCGGAGCAGGCCAGGTGCCGGGCGCTCGAGGAGGTCCGGAAAATCGGTTGCGAGAATCTTTTCTATCGATCCGATATCGGTATGAAGGCTCTTTCGTTTTTAGTGAAAAAATAGTTATATTTGTCCTTCGAATCCCTGGATGGGACGGATAAGCAATCTTTAAAATCAAAACAATATATGGTAATCAGCGGAAAAGAATTAGCGGCGGCTTGCAAGGCCAAGATGGCCGAGCAGGTGAAGACATTCCCGGAGAAATACGGCCGGCTGCCCCATTTGGTAGTGGTGCTGGTCGGTGAGGATGCGGGCAGCGTATCCTATGTGACGGGTAAGACGAAGGCTGCCGACGAGGTCGGTATCCTGAATACGACGATTCGCAAGCCGGCGGACATTTCGGAGGAGGAGTTGCTGAAAATTATCGACGACCTCAATGCCGACGATACGGTGGACGGAATTTTGATCCAGCTGCCGCTGCCGAAACATATCGATTCGGATAAGGTGATCGCACGGATTCGTCAAGAGAAGGATGTGGATGGCTTCCACCCCCTCAATGTGGCGGCTCTCTGGCAGAAACAGCCCTGCGTGCTGCCCTGTACGCCGAAGGGTATCATGAAGCTCCTGAAGGATTCGGGCGTGGAGCTGGCCGGACGCAAAGCCGTTGTGATCGGCCGCAGTACGATCGTGGGGCTTCCCGTTGCCAAGCTGTTGCTCGATGAGAATGCTACGGTGACCATTACTCACAGCCGGACGAAGAACCTGGCGGATGTGACACGCGAAGCGGAGATTCTGGTCGTGGCGATCGGCCGTCCGAAGTTCGTTACGGCGGATATGGTGGGCGACGGTGCCGTGGTGATCGACGTGGGTGTCAATCGTGATCCCGAAACGGGGAAATTGTGCGGCGACGTCGATTTCGAGGCTTGCGAGCCGAAGGCTTCGCTGATCACGAAAGTGCCCGGCGGGGTAGGTCCGATGACGATCGCTTGTCTGATCGAGAATACGATCGAGGCATTCCTCAAAAAAGTTGCGAAATAGATTCCGGGTATCTGTGCAATCGTGCCGAATGAGGACGGATTGCCTTGATGCGGATTATATCTCGATATCAGGAGCAGACGCAAGGAAAAACCTTGCGTCTGCTTTTTTATTTGTTTCACAAGGGCTGAACTGCCTGTTTTTTGTGAATATGTGGGAGGGGAGAGGTCTGGTCGGGCGGGTTTCAGAGGATTCGCACCGGCCATAAAAAATAAGGGAGGATTCATTGCGAATCTTCCCTTATTTTGAAGAGCAAGTCCCCGGACTTACTTTTTCATCGTCTTCAGTTTCTCTGTCAGGATCGGAACGACCTTGTGCACGTCGCATACGATACCCACGTCGGCGACGTTGAAGATCGGAGCGAATTTATCCTTGTTCACGGCGATGATGAAGTCCGACTCCTCCATACCGGCCAGGTGCTGGATCGCACCCGAGATACCCATGGCGAAGTAGAGATCCGGACGAACCGTTTTACCGGTCTGTCCGACCTGTCGCTCGTGTGCGAGAATACCTGCATCGACCATCGCACGCGAAGCCGATACTTCGGCACCGAGCACGTCGGCAAGCTCGCGCAGGGTCTGGAACCCTTCTGCCGTGCCGACACCGCGGCCGCCCGAAACGAGTACTTTGGCCTCCGTAATGTCGATCATGTTCTTCTGTTCCTTGACCGTTTCCAGAATCCGTACACGGAACTTCGATTTGTCGAAATTGATTTTTACATCCTCGACCTTTCCTTTGCGGGTCGGATCGGCCGCTTTGGCACGCATCACACCGGGGCGTACCGTGGACATCTGGGGACGATGTTCCTTGCAGATGATCGTTGCCATCAGGTTACCGCCGAAGGCAGGACGCGTCATCAGCAGGTCGCGCGAGCTTGCCGACGTGCTCGGCGGCGGTAAGTCCCGTGCCGATGCGTGCCGAAAGACGCGGACCGAGGTCGCGGCCGATGCTGGTGGCACCGATCAGCAGAATGCTGGGCTTGCGCTCGTGGATTACCTGGGTGATGGCCTGTGCGTAAGGCTCGGTGGTGTACTGGGCGAGTTCGTCGGCTTCGATCGAAAGGACCACGTCGGCTCCGGCTGCGATCAGCTCGTCGGCCTTGTCTTTGACTCCTTTGCCGAGCAGCAGGGCGATTACCTGCTCATGGAGTGCGTCGGCCAGTTCGCGGGCTTTTCCCAGAAGTTCGAGAGCGACGTTCTGAACGACTCCGTCACGCTGTTCGACGAACACGTAAACGTTTTTATATTGAGATTTATCCATCTTGGTAAGTAACTGTGTTTTTTATGAACGTTTTCAGCGGGCTGGACCGAAAGGATTCGGCTTTTGCCGGGTGCAGAAAACGACTGTTGTAAATGAACGATCGGTAATTTACAGCTTCGCAGTTGCCGGGGCCGATCAGATTATGAATTTTTCTTTCAGCTTCTCGACGATCAGATCGGCTGCTTCGGCCGGCTCCAGCTCGAAGACCTTACCTGCGGATTTCGCACCCTTCGTGAAGGATTTGAAGACGCGGGTCGGCGAACCGTTGAGGCCGAGTTTCGACTCTTCGACGGAGATGTTGTCGAAACCCCAGACTTCCACCTGCTTGTCGTATGCCTCCACGATGCCGCGTACCGACATATAACGGGGCCGGTTGGCCGAAGAGAGTACGGTTACCACGCACGGGGTTTCCACCTCGAGCAACTGATACCCCTCTTCCGTCCATTTCTTGACGACCAGCCGGTTTCCTCCTTCGTATTTAATGCCTTCGAGGTAGGTCACCTGCGGCAGACCGAGGTGTTCGGCGATCTGCGGGCCTACCTGGGCCGTGTCGCCGTCGATAGCCTGACGACCGGTAATTACCAGGTCGAACTCCAGCATGCGGAGAGCACCGGCGATAGCGTTCGAAGTCGCCAGCGTATCGGCACCGGCGAATTTGCGGTCGCTCAGATGAATCGCACGGTCGGCACCCATTGCGAAGGCTTCGCGCAGGATGTCGTCGGCCTGCGGAGGACCCATCGTGATAACGGTGACGTGTGCGCCGTACTGGTCTTTCAGCTCCAGAGCCATTTCGAGTCCGGCCTTGTCGTCGGGGTTCATGATGCTGGGCACACCGTCGCGGATCAGCGTTCCCGTAACGGGATCGAGGCGGATTTCCGTCGTATCGGGAACCTGTTTTATACAAACTACAATTTTCATTCGAATATCTGTTTTTTATTGTTTTTACTTTATGTGTCCTTGCGAGGGGAGTACGACCGGCTTCGGGGTTTATTCCGGAACCGGATGCACGGTCGCCCGCCGCTATTTCAACAGTGCCGACGAAATCACCATCCGCTGTACTTCGGAAGTACCTTCGTAAATCTCGGTGATCTTGGCATCGCGCATCATGCGCTCAACGGGGTATTCGCGCGTGTAGCCGTATCCGCCGTGGAATTGCACGGCCTTGGTCGTCACTTCCATTGCGGTTTCCGCTGCAAAGAGCTTGGCCCGGGCGGCATCGACCGAGAATGGGAGCTTCTGGTCTTTCTTGAAGGCTGCGGCACGTACCAGCAGGCGGGCAGCTTCGATTTTGGTATCCAGGTCTGCCAGTTGGAACTGGGTGTTCTGGAACTGTCCGATCGTCCGTCCGAACTGTTTGCGCTCCTTGACGTATTTCACGGTTTCGTCCATCGCCCCCTGCGCGATGCCGAGGGCTTGCGAAGCGATACCGACGCGGCCGCCATCGAGGGTCTTCATAGCGATGCTGAAGCCCTTGCCGACCTTGCCGAGCAGATTCTCCTTGGGAACGATGCAGTTCTCGAAAATCAGCTCGCAGGTCGCCGAACCGCGGATACCCATCTTCTTCTCTTTCTTGCCGATCGAGAAACCGGGGAAGTCGCGCTCGACAATGAATGCCGAGATACCGCGCGTACCCTGCGACTTGTCGGTCATCGCCATCACGATATAAACGTGTGCGTAAGCGGCGTTGGTGATGAAGATTTTGTTGCCGTTCAGGATATAGTGGTCGCCTGCATCGACTGCCGTGGTCTGCTGTGCCGCAGCATCCGTACCGGCGTTGGGCTCCGTGAGGCCGAAAGCGCCGAGCCATTCGCCCGAGCAGAGCTTGGGCAGGTATTTCATTTTCTGTTCTTCGGTACCGTGCTCATAAATCGGAGCGGCGCAGAGCGACGTGTGTGCCGATACGACCACGCCCGTAGTGGCGCATACGCGCGACAGCTCTTCGACGGCCATCGAATAAAGGATGTTGTTGCCGCCTGCACCGCCGTAGTTGACGGGGAAGGGAATACCGAAGATTCCCAGTTTTGCCATTTTCTCTACGGTTTCCACAGGGAAACGTTCCTCTTCGTCGATTTCGGCAGCCAGAGGTTTCACCTCGTTTTCGGCAAATTCGCGGATCATTTGCCGGAACAGCTGCTCGGTTTTGGTCAATTCGAAATTCATTTTATAAGTATGGTTTTTTAATGATTTTAAACAGTCATACCGCCATCTACGCTCAAAACGGCACCATTGACGTAGGCCGCTTCGTCGGATGCGAGGTAGAGATAGGCGGCGGCGATCTCCTCGGGACGACCCAGGCGACCTACGGGAACTTTGGCCCGCATGCCGTCGAGTACATTCTCAGGCATCTTGGCAACCATTTCGGTTTCGATGAAGCCCGGGGCTACGGCATTGACCGTGATACCCTTACGTCCCAGTTCGCGGGCCATCGTTTTGGTCATACCGATCAGGCCGGCTTTCGTGGCCACGTAGTTGGTCTGGCCGAAGTTGCCGTAAAGCCCTACTACCGACGAGGCATTGACGATGCGTCCGTAGCCGGCTTCGAGCATGTAGTTCAACACGGCCTTGCAGCAGTAGAACGTGCCCGAAAGATTGACGTCGATCACGTTCTGCCACTGTTCGACGGTCATTTTCTTGAGCGTGCTGTCGTTGGTGATGCCGGCATTGTTGATCAGGATGTCGATCTTGCCGAACTTGTCGGCGACGCGCTTGGCCGCAGCGGTTACCGCCTCGAAATCGCTCGTATCGACCTTGTCGAAGGTGATGGCGAGCCCTTCGGCTGCGGCTTTTTTCTCCATTTCCTTACCGCGGGCTTCGTTACGTGCCCATACGACTACCTGTGCGCCTTCGCGTGCGAAACGCAGTGCCGTTGCTTCGCCGATACCGGCCGTGCCGCCCGTGACGATGGCGACTCTGTTCTCAAGTCTTTTCATGGTTATCTCTTTTTAGATGAATTCTTTGTTGTGTTTGAGTTTGGCGGTGCCCGTGATGCACTCTTTGCCGGCAGCATCGAGCAGCAGGCATTTGATCGTACCGATGTGTTTTTCGGTGTTTACGTCGATTACTTCGAATTCGGCCGTATATTTCTCCCCGGCGAAGACGGGTGCACGGAACGACATCTCCTGCGAGAGATAGATGGTGCCCTGTCCCGGGAAGAGCATTCCGAAGACCTTCGAGAATACGGAGGCCGAAAGGAATCCGTGCACGATGGGACGGCCGAACGGGGTTTTGGCTGCGAATTCCGGATCGAGGTGGATCGGGTTTTTGTCGCCCGTGATTTCGGCGAAAGCGATCACGCCTTCCTGCGTATAGGTCACTTCGTGACGGTATTTATCTCCTGTTTTGATCATGGCGGGCCTATTTTTTCATGGGTTTGAGATCCTTGGATACGATCAGGTGCGCTTCGGTAGCGGCCTGAACCTGTTCGACGGTGAATTCGGGGTTGATTTCCGTCAGCACGATGCCTTCCGGGGTAATCTCCATGACGCCCATTTCGGTTACGATCATGTTCACGGAGCCTTTGGCCGTCAGCGGCAGCGTACATTTCTTGAGGATTTTGGGTGCGCCTTTGGCCGTGTGCTCCATGGCAAGGATCACCTTGTCGGCACCCGTGAGCAGGTCCATCGCACCGCCCATGCCGGGGGCTTTCTTGCCCGGGATGATCCAGTTGGCCAGGTCGCCTTTTTCATCGACCTGCAAGGCTCCCAGTACCGAAGCGTTCACATGACCGCCGCGGATGATGCCGAACGAGGTGGCGCTGTCGAAGCACGAGGCGCCCTCGAGGAGGAGATGGCCCGCAGAATGCACCGCAAATAGG
>OQVH01002276.1_pt1 | contig 10314 bp, 8 predicted proteins | sample 1691641 | NCBI WGS metagenome assembly OQVH01 (sample SAMN03418286, study PRJEB22391) | human gut metagenome | biome: human-gut; feature: organic feature; material: feces | host: Homo sapiens | place: Italy | collected 2013-04
CATCCATTTAACAGCGGCAGTGTTACTGCCGCTGTTTTTTGTTCTATCAGAAATTGATGTGTAATATTTCTTTAAATCCCCAATATCCTGCATAAATGCCGATTCTGTTTTAAATACCACACAGCATTCCGGCTGAAAAATCCGGTATTTAAAATGACATCGTAATAAATCCATCACTGCGGCGGTATATATACACTTTATCCGACAATACTTCTTCCCTTGATACACCGTCAGTATTGACTTCCCGCACCATATCCTCCAGATTCATCGCATCGTAACGTGCCAGTTTGGGCAACAGAATCACCTCATGAATGGAGGAGGGAAGAATATATAAGTCTGTCTGGAGCGTATCGGCAAACTTTTTCAAGACATCCTCATAAAAGATACACGCTGCGCCATTAAGCCTTGTATTATTGGTCAGCACATACATTTCCGCTGCCATAAGCAGTTCCTTTTCCATTTTTAAATCCTCTAATACCAGTCCTATCAGGGAAGACAGCGGATAAATCTGGCTCTGCAACAAACCCGGCGTATTACTGACAGCAATTTCATGCACCTGCTGTTCTGTCACATGCCAGCCCTCCAGATGGTTGTTATATATTAATGCCGTTGCCGTTTCTCCTTCTGACTGGCTGAGCAGGCAATAATATACTACTGCAAGGTCTAATACCCTCTTATGCGGAATCTTTTTTAATAATTTTTCGTTCTTGGAATAATTAATGACTTTATATGCGATGGTTTGTTTCACCCTATCGAAATCCTGAAACCAGTCCGGACAAATTTGAATGTTATCTTTATTTTCATTATATATGTGAAGAATCTCTCTGACAATATCCTCTACCGTCCTGCCATTTTGATACTGTTTGTAAAACCCGTTCAGATAAATTGTCGGCGATATATGTTTTCCTTCTTCCATAATGACCAGACCGTCCAGTTCACAGCCATTATTTTTGATAACATGATTAATGCTTACAACACCTCCTCTGCCTGTTTCTTTTTTTGCATACTCCTGTACACACTGTAAAAAATCCCCGTACTCCATGTTACTCTCCTTTGCATAAAATATTAATTTAAATATACTTGAAAATTCAAGATATTCACAAATAAATAATGGATTATTCCGGACGTGCCGGCTGATTTATGGATTGCTCCATTGTTGAATTTTAAGAACCTTTTACACAAAATACTGCCTGTGAAAAAGGATTATTGAAAATCTGTTATTAGTATATGCTATCTTTTAATATTTGTCAACTAATATTTTTTTGTTATGAATAAGCATTTACATTCCTGCCGGAAGCGATTATAATTTCTAACATATACTACAGCAAGGAGAACCATATGCTTACTTACTCTTTTGATAATACCGGCTCTGACAGCCTTTACGAACATTTATACAAATGTATTAAAAATGATATATTATCCGGTGAACTTGCACCGGATTACAAACTGCCTTCCAAACGCTCTTTTGCCAAAAATCTCGGCATCAGCACCATTACCGTTGAAAATGCATATGCCCAGTTAATTGCCGAAGGATACATCTATTCCCTGCCCAAAAAAGGCTACTATGTGACCGATATTGCGGCTGTAGGACAGCCTGTTTTTGCTGCTTCCTATTCACATTCACAGCCTGAAAATACGAATTTTTTGTCTGCCGCCCATACATCTTTAACATTTTCAAAACAACCTGATGCAGATACTTCTTATCAGATTGACTTTTCGACCAATCACGCAAGCGGCGCCAATTTTCCGTTTTATACATGGGCAAAGCTGATGAAGGAAGTCATGTCTGACTGCAGCAGCGAATTGCTGACCCCTTCTCCTGCTGCCGGCATTTTAGAACTGCGTGAAGCCATAGCACGGCATTTGTCCGATTTCCGCGGCATGAAAGTCCTGCCGGAACAGATTATTGTCGGTGCCGGTACGGAATACCTGTACGGTCTTTTAATCCAGCTTTTCGGAACAGATCAGACCTTTGCCGTTGAAGACCCCGGATACAGCAAAATCCGCATGATTTATGAAAGCCACGGCGTAGACTGTCTGTGTCTTCCTTTAGATAATGAAGGAATTCATATGGCGGCGCTTTCTGCCTGCAATGCGGACATTTTACATTTATCGCCGTCACACCACTATCCGACCGGTATCGTAACCCCGGTCAGCCGCCGCTACGAACTGTTAGGCTGGGCTTCCAAAGAGCCTTCCAGATACATCATTGAAGACGATTATGACAGTGAATTCCGCCTGCTTGGCAAACCGATTCCGTCATTGCAAAGCATTGATGTGATGAATAAGGTTATTTATATGAATACCTTTACCAAAAGTCTCGCACCGACAATCCGTATCAGTTACATGGTTCTGCCGCTCCCGTTAATGGAGCAGTTTAACCGGCGGCTTGGCTTTTATTCCTGTACGGTATCGAATTTTGAACAGTACACGCTGGCGCGCTTTATCCGTGAAGGACATTTTGAAAAGCATATCAACCGTATGCGCATTTATTACCGCAATCAGCGCGACTTTCTAATCTCTGCCATTAAAAAAAGCCCGCTGGATGCACTTGTAACTATTCAGGAAAAGGATGCCGGTCTGCATTTCCTGATGAAAGTAGATACGTCTATGAGTGATGAACAGCTTACACAAAAAGCAAAAGAGGCAGGTCTTAAAATCACCTGCCTCTCCCAGTATTATTTTCATCGGGACATTGCCGTAAACCACACGCTCGTTATTAATTATTCTGCCTTAAAGACAGATACGATTGCCAAAGCGGTTGAACTGCTGTACCAATGCCTTATTTAAGTTTTTCAAGCACTTCAAGAATCAGCTTCCATGTTCTTTCTACAGATGCAATATCAAGATGTTCATTTGTTGTATGAATATCCAAAATATTCGGACCGAATGAAATGCAATCCAGTCCCGGAATCTTTTCAGAGAACAGTCCACATTCCACGCCTGCGTGAATTGTCTGAATCAGCGGTTTTTCATGATAAAGTTCTTCATAAACCTCACAGATAATCTCGCGCAGCTTGGAATCCTTCTTATATTCCCATGCCGGATAAGGACCGTCTATTGTACAGCTTCCACCTAAAAATTCAGTCAGGCTGTACAGCTTTTCAATGAGCCATTCTTTTTCGGAACCTACACTGCTTCTTACAGAATAACACAATCTGACACAGTCTTGCGTTTCCTTAATAATACCCAGATTTAAAGACGTCTGTACCAGTCCCTTAATATCATTGCTCATCTTTACAACACCGTATGGCAGATGTACCAGTGCAAGCATTAACTTCATCGTGCAGGATGGGTGATATACGAGCGTTTCTTTTTCTTCATTATCTTCTGTTATCACAATCTGCATATCCGGGTCGGTTACTTCGTATTCACGCTTTAACGTTGCCGTAATCTTTTCCATAGTTTCTGTAAATGTCTGCGCATCCGACGGCTGGATTAATAATTCCAGTTTACCGACCTTTGCAATCGCATTATCTTTTTCACCGCCGGAAATTGATGTCACAAAGAAAGACATTTCATTGTTTAATTCCATTAAAATTCTGCCCATTAAGACATTCGTATTGGCACGCTGGCAGATGATTTCCGTACCGGAATGTCCGCCGGTAAATCCTTTTAAAGTGAGTGTACGTCCGACACCGGTTTCTGTACCTTTTGTCACAGGAATGTCACAGCGTACGGAAGCACCGCCCGCACAGCCTGCTAAGAAAATACCTTCATCTTCGGAATCCATATTCAGCATGATTTTTCCATTTAAATCAGAAAGGTCGATTGCCGCAGCACCCAGCATACCGATTTCTTCATCAACAGTAAATACGGCTTCCAGCGGCGGGTGTGGAATATCCGTAGACGCTAACAGGGCAAGGCTGTATGCAACCGCAATACCGTCATCTCCACCGAGTGAAGTCTGTTTTGCAGATAAATATCCGTCCTGAATCTCTAAATCCAGTCCTTCTTTTTCCATATCCTTTACACAGTCTTCTTCTTTTACCGCAACCATATCAATATGTCCCTGCAAAATAACTGCTGGGCTGTTTTCATATCCTGACGTACCGTCTTTCCAGATAATTACATTCAGACTTTCATCCTGTCTGTATTTTAATCCGTGCTGTTTTGCAAAATCAACACAATAATCACTAATCTGCTTTACATTTCCTGAACCGTGTGGAATCTTACAAATTTCTTTAAAATAATGAAATACTTCTTTTGGCTCTAACTGTTCTAATGTCATATAACTCTCCATTCCGCAGACATTGAAAATCCAATCTCCTTGCCACACCCGCCCCAAAGAACGGATTACAAAAAAGCCCTTTTACTGTAATGTCTGCAACATCATCATTTTATAAAATGCATTTTACCACTGCATTTCGTTACTAGTATAGTGCAAATGTCTTATTTTATCAACTCTTATTCATACACTTTTTCACCGCTTAAAAACTTATTTAAAATATCCGCCAGCGGCTCCATGGCATTTTTAACTTCTTCTACCGTATTGGTCTGTGCCCCGGCTTCAATCAGCATGGAACGTCCCCGCTCATGCAGACAGTAACGGTATGCGTTGACATAAATATTTCTCAGAAAATCCGGATAATAAGCCTTTCCAATCAGCTGCATCTGAAGGCTCATCGCCAGATTGTCATCACGATACGGATTGTATAGATAGCCGATATCCCCATTGACACGACTGTAACTTAAACCGTTAAAAAACATAATTTTAGCCATTTTTTTGCCATCAACTTCCGTTAAAAGATGCGTGGTTTCCGCCACACCGTCCCGGTGCAGATCAATAACAACCTCTATCGACGGATTTTCCTGCAAAATCTTTGCAATACCTTCTTCCGCATATGTATACGCCTTGCTTCTGTCAAGCTTACCGTCAACATAATCGTAAACACTCGTATCATGAATCACCTGATAACCGTACTTTTGTGTCAGCAGCTCTGTCAGATAGTCGCCCACCCCCACAATCGTTGTTGTGGGGTCACCTGCCACGGAATCTGCAAATGTTTCCTGCGAATGGGTATGGAAAATCAAAATCTGCGGCTTGGTGACATCCTTTGTAATAGACAAATCTTTATTTAAAAATTCTTCCGGTCTTAAAATATTTTCTGTCAACGATGTAATGCTTGTTACCGTATAGAATTTGGAAACAAACGAAAAATCACATAGCTGGGCTTTAGAAAATACCGTACCTGTTACCGTATTTCTTGAAATAACCTGGCGGGCATCCGCATTTTCTCCCTGCTGTGCCTGTGCGTCTGCATTTTGCGCACTGTTATCCGGCTGTGCCGCATTTGAAGTATTTTCCTGCGATGGTAGCGTCCGGTCTGTCTGCTCAGCTGAGATTTGCACATCCGCAGCATTTTCGGAAGATTTACCGGAAGTATTTTCCGAATCCTGCGCCGGATTTCCCTGTGCAATGCCATCCGCCGCAGTGTAAACCGCTCCTGTATTTTCATTTGCCATTAAATACTCATTAATAGGACAAATATCATTGATTACATTTTCAAAAAATGTGAAATCGTCATTGTCCACATTTTTAATATAGGCATAGGACGGTACACCGGTCTGTAACAGCAGTTCTTTACAGACCTCTGTAAGAACCGTCTTCATATTTGTCTTATTCCAGAAAATCAAAACACTATACACCGCACAAAATATTACGATAACACCTGTAAGCCTGTACTTATTTTTATTCATATTAATACCCATTTCTGAGCGACTTGTCGCGAAGATGCGATGAGAAATTCGCGTAGGCGATTTCTCATCTGCAATCATGGCTATTTGTTTTCGCTCAAAAACAAATAGTGGTGTGAAAAATAAGCGCATCAGCGTTATTTTTCACACTAACTCCGGCTGTTTAATTAAACCCTCTTTCAGGTTCAACACTATCCTATTCTGTTCTGCCGCCGGATATACCTTTAAATCCCAATCATCTGCAAATCTTCACACGCCATATCAATCGCTTTTGCAAGAATATGTCCGATTGCCTTAATATTGGCATCAATATCTTTGGGTGTCACATACATATTGACCATTTCTGGTGAAATAACCTCCCGTATCAATTCATATTTTTCCCGTGGGGAATATTCTGAAAAAATACGGCTGACAGACTTTAATTCTTTCGACTGTGCAATCGCTTTTAAAAAATTTTCCATCGTATCATTGACAATTGTCGGGGCATCCACCACGGTCGGCACTCCGATTGCAAGCACCGGCACACCGACAACATCTTCCGTAATGCCAATACGGTGATTACCGACCCCGGACCCCGGATGAATTCCCTGACTGGATAACTGGATTGTCGTATTTAAGCGGCTGCTGTCCCGCGCCGCCAGCGAATCGATTGCAATTAAAACATCAGGCTTTAACTGACGCACCACGCCACGCACCAGTTCCGCCGTTTCCATGCCGGTCTGTGCCATAACACCCGGTGCCAGTCCCGCCACTGCAACTTGTATACCGGCTTCCTTTGCATAATGGCGGTTAATTTCAATATTTTTTACAACATCCGGTCCGAGTGCATCGGCTGTCACATCAGCATTGCCAAGTCCCAGCACCAAAACAGTCGCTTTTTCTTTTTCGCGGATATACCCAGACAAGAGTTCTTCAAGATTTTTGGCAAGAATGACTGCCGTGCGCTGGCTGTATTCATCATCGGTTGTTCCCAGCTTTCCGGCTTCAATTGTAATATACTTTCCTTCCGGACGGTGCAGTGCCTTGACACCTTCTTTCCCGGTAATTTCAAGCACCGTGACCTTAATCCCTGTTTTATTATCCTTCATTTCATTTATAATAACACCTTTTAATCTTCCCTTTTCCCTATTAACCTGCTCATTGACCTCTAATGCAAGGTCTGTTCTGATTTCAAATACATTTTTCATTTTTAACTGCCCTCCATTTTCTAATCTCACAAAGTGGCAGTTTCATGTTCAGTTTTTTATCTGCCATTAGAAGTTAATACTAGTATGTGTCGTATCTTTTTAAAAATCCGTTAAAAAAATGGAAAATTTTATTGACATCCTCTCCCCTTACCGCTATAATACAGTAGTATGTTTACATTAGAACGTCCGTGTCCGGATTTAATGCAAAACAGATTAATCTTTTAAATATAATTTTTTTGGAGGTGTACGGATTGGCTAACATCAAATCTGCTAAGAAGAGAGTTTTAACAAGTCAGATCAGAGCTGATAGAAATAAGGCTGTTAAGTCTAGAGTTAAGACTTATGTAAAGAAGGTTGACGCTGCTGTTGCTGCAGGCGATAAGGCTGCTGCTGAAGCTGCATTACCAGTTGCTATCGGCGAAATTTCTAAGGCTGCTTCTAAGGGTATCTACCACAAGAACACAGCTGCAAGAAAGGTTTCCCGCATTACAAAAGCTGTAAACGCTATGGCTTAATTTTATAATGTATTTTAAAGAAGCAGATGTTGTCACCCACTCACATCTGCTTCTTTTTTACTTTTGACTGTATTTTATAATCATCAGTTCAACACCGAGCTTGTCTTCTATTTTACCGGTCTTTACCGCTTCCTCTGTTTCCGCAAAATCCCGGAGTGCTTCTTTTATCTGTGCGCTTTCAAAATATTTTGCCTGTGCGGCATATTTGCCGACAATAAACGGTGCAACCCCCATTTCTCTTGCAATCTGTGCATTGGCATTGCCACGCATTAATGATTCCTTGACCTGCAAAATGCCGTTAAACTGTCTTGCCAGCAGATATAAAATACGCATCGGCGGTTCTTTTAACAGCAGTAAATCATAGTATAAATCCAATGCCTGCTTCTGCTTTTTGGTTGCAATCGCCGTAATCATATCAAAAATACGGCTCGTGGTCTGTGTTGTACATACGGCTTCAACATCCTCCGCGGTTATCTGCGGTCTGTCGATACAGTATGAGACCAGTTTTTCGACCTCTGCATAGATTAAATCCATGCCTGCGCCGGTTTTGGACAGCAGCAAATCGACCGCCGGACGGTCAATGGTCTTCCCTTCGTTTTTTAAAAGGGTTACAATCCACTGCACAAGTACGGAAGTGCTCTGCTGTTTCATTTCACAGATATATCCTGCCGTGCTGACTGCCTTGTATACTTTATTTCGCTTATCAACTTCCGATTCAACAAAAACAAAAATAAGATAATCCGGCATATTTTTTATAAAATCTGCCAGTTCTTCCTGTGAAGATTTAAAAAAGCCGCTGTTTTCAATGATAATTAACCGCTTCTGTGCAAAAAACGGCAGTGTATTTGCCATATCCATCACTTCTTTTACCACGATTTTATTTCCTTCAAAATAAGAATAATTCATGGTATCGTCCCCGCTGATTGCCTTTTTTAACTTATCACGGTATTGCTTTTTTAAATATTCCTCCTCACCGTATAAAAGATATACGCTCTGAAACTCCCCTGTTTTAATCTGTTCATTAATTACTTTCACAATAATCTCTCTTTTCCGCAGGCCTTCCAATGCCGGAGGATTCGCGAACTGAATTTATTCAGTCCTGCGATAAGGCAGATTGATGACACCTACCTCATCAATCTGTCTTGTGAAAAATCTTAGATTTAAGGATTTTTCACACTTTCCTCACTTCTAAGCAGCCTGCTTCCGCTTTAGAAACCATCATAACATATTCCTGCCGTTATTGCCACTGCATAAGCCGATAAGTTTTTCCGTCACTTTTAACGGTAATCTGACCGCACTGCGCCGTTACCTTTGTCTGTATATCCATTTTTTTTAAACGCTGTATTACTTCCTCCGACGGATGGTGATAACGGTTATTGACCCCGCATGAAATCAGTGCCGCCTGTGGACGGATTTTCTCCAAAAATGCTTCACTGCTGGCACTTTTTGAACCGTGGTGCCCGGTCTTTAAAATCGTAACCGGCGATAATACACCATTTTCCAGCAATTCATTTTCAACGTTTATTCCTGCATCCCCCGTCATCAGCATAGAAAATTCTCCATAGTCAATCCGGTAAACCGCCGAAATATCATTCACTGAATCCGTGTGGTATGATATTTCCGGGTGAAGACACTGCACCGTAACCTGACTGTTTCCGACAAAATCTCCGGTTTTGACATGCCACACCGGAATATTACAGCCTTGCGCAATCTTGATAAATTTAATGTAATTTGCATCATCACAATTTTTCAATGCCTCCGGCAGCAGCACTGCCCCGACAGTAATTTCATCTTCCTGCATCAGTTCCATAATACCGCTGATATGGTCCTTTTCCTGGTCTGCAGTTTCAGTGAAAATAGCTGAAATCTGTTCAAAACCTTCTTTCTTGGCAGCACTTGCGAAATAAGTATAACGCATTCTTGCCTGTGATTCACCTGCAAATGAAATTGCCAAATTCTTCTCTGTTCTTGTACCTTTAATACTCTTTTCCATAATCGTTAGTTATTATTCGTTGAATCTTTATATTTTCATTAATCACATTGCAAAGGTAGTAATTTTATTCAAAATTGTAATCATTACAACTTTCATTTATAATCTATTAATAAATTCAATCTCTTACTATGAATATTAACCTTAATAATATAGTTTATGTTCGCATTATTATATACTTTTGCACTTATTTTTATAAACTATAACATTTAGGTAAATGAAAGCTTTTGAATTTAAACCCCAATTATTCACAACCCTAAAAAATTATACCCGTGAAAACTTTATGACGGACCTGATGGCGGGTATTATTGTAGGTATTGTAGCACTTCCTCTGGCCATTGCCTTTGGTATTGCGTCTGGAGTTACTCCTGAAAAAGGTATCATCACAGCTATCGTAGCTGGTTTTATAATTTCCTTTTTAGGAGGAAGCAAAGTACAGATCGGAGGACCGACCGGCGCCTTTATTGTTATCATTTATGGTATCATTCAGGAATACGGTATCGAAGGACTGATGGTTGCTACCATGATGGCAGGTATTATACTCGTACTGTTAGGCATTTTTAAATTGGGAACAATTATTAAGTTTATCCCCTATCCTATCATTATCGGATTTACCAGCGGTATCGCCGTTACAATCTTTACAACTCAGATTGCTGATATATTCGGATTAAATTTTAACGGAGAAAAAGTACCCGGAGATTTTATTGGTAAATGGATCCTTTACTTCCATCATTTCGATACTGTTAACTGGTGGAATGTTGTTGTCAGTGTTGCCAGTATCTTCATCATCGCTATTACTCCTAAATTCTCAAAAAAAATTCCCGGATCGTTAGTAGCCATCGTTCTGGTAACTGTTGCAGTCTATTTGATGAAAATGTATGGAGGAATCCAATGCATTGATAACATTGGAGACCGTTTCAGTATA
>OQVH01002279.1_pt1 | contig 10287 bp, 7 predicted proteins | sample 1691641 | NCBI WGS metagenome assembly OQVH01 (sample SAMN03418286, study PRJEB22391) | human gut metagenome | biome: human-gut; feature: organic feature; material: feces | host: Homo sapiens | place: Italy | collected 2013-04
CACTGTATAAGTTCATGCCGTTTAACTATGCCATGAATGCCCTAAGAGAGTGCGTGGGAGGCATGTACCGCTTTGATTATTGCAAGGATCTTGCGATTCTTCTTATATTTATAGCAATATCGCTTGTGATCGGACTGCTGCTTGGGCGTCCGTTTGGAAGGTTTAATACAGCTATTGAAAAAAGTAAGAAAAAGTCAGGCCTTATCTTATAATAGTAAAAAAAGCTATATAGAAACTTAAGTTATAGTTATTATAAAAAAATAGTACTAGACATTTTTTTTCTATTGTACTAGAATGAGCATAAATGATAGTAGACCCGATATATGATAACGCTAGGTTATATCGGATCCGTAAAGAAACGGAGGATATAAAGATGGAAAAGAAGGATATCGATTGGTCAAACCTTAGTTTTGGCTACCAGGAAACAGATTACAGCTATGTTTCTAATTATAAAGATGGAAAGTGGGACGATGGACAGCTCACAAAGGATCATACAGTGACACTTAATGAGTGTGCGGGAGTATTCCAGTATGCACAAACATGCTTCGAGGGACTTAAGGCATACACAACAGAGGATGGCAGAATTGTCTGCTTCAGACCTGACTTAAACGCACAGCGTCTTAAGGATTCATGTGAGAGACTTGAGATGCCTGTATTCCCGGAGGATAGATTTGTAAAGGCAGTTGAGGAAGTAGTAAAGGCAAATGCTGCATGGGTTCCACCATACGGCTCAGGTGCTACACTCTATATCAGACCATACATTATGGGAACAAATGCAGTAATCGGTGTTAAGCCGGCTGATGAGTATCAGTTCAGAATCCTTGTAACACCTGTAGGACCATACTTCAAGGGTGGCGCAAAGCCAATCACAATCCGTGTATCAGACTTTGATAGAGCAGCACCTCACGGAACAGGACATATCAAGGCCGGACTCAACTATGCAATGAGTCTTCATGCTATTGTAGATGCACATGCACAGGGCTTTGCAGAGAATATGTACCTCGATCCTGCAACACGTACAAAGGTAGAGGAGACAGGTGGAGCAAACTTCATCTTTATCACAAAGGATGGCACATTTGTTACACCTAAATCAGACAGTATCCTGCCATCAATCACACGCCGTTCACTGATGGTAGTTGCAGAGAAGTACTTAGGACTCAAGGTTGAGCACAGAGAGGTGCTCTTTGATGAGGTAAAGGATTTTGCTGAGTGTGGACTTTGCGGAACAGCAGCAGTAATCTCACCGGTAGGAAAGATTGTAGACCACGGCAAGGAAATCTGCTTCCCAAGCGGTATGGATGAGATGGGACCTGTCACAAAGAAGCTTCGTGACACACTTACAGGTATTCAGATGGGTCATATTGATGGACCGGATGGATGGGTTCACGAGATTAAGTGTGATTAATAATAAGAATATACATTTATAATAAAGCACCGGATATTATGTTACGTCGTAATATCTGGTGCTTTTGTATTATTTTATGTGGCATAATAAGCCGATTTGTGCTAATATACTCTTATATTGTATGCAAATGTTTATAAAAGCTTGGAATAGCTATATAAAAGCAAACAAAAGAGATAACCGGGGATAATTAAATGGACGAGTATGAAAAGATAAGACAGAGAAAGCGCGAAGAATATAGAAAGAGACACCGCGCCCAGGTTAGAAGAAAGCAGCTTATTAGCAATGGCATTGTTATAGGCATGATAATACTTATAATTGCAACGATAATCATAGTGGGAGCTTTAAGGGGCAAAAAGGCAAAGCAGGAAGAGGTAAAGGCAGAGGTGACCAGTACTCTTTACAATCCTATACAGCCAAAGCTTGATGTACAGCTGCTGACACCCAATCCGTATTCCAGACCACAGAAGGCGCTAGAGAAGGTAAACGGCATAGTTGTCCATTATACAGCAAATCCGGGTACGTCAGCCAGACAAAACAGAGACTATTTCAATGGCCTGGCAGAGACTAAAAAGACCAAAGCAAGCTCACACTTTGTTGTAGGATTAGAGGGTGAGATAGTGCAGTGCATACCTTGCAATGAGATATCGTATGCATCTAATAACAGAAACAGTGACACAATATCGATAGAGTGCTGTATAGAGGATGAGACAGGAAAGTTCAACGACAGCACATACCAGTCGCTCATAGAGCTCACAACATGGCTTATGGGGCGGTATGATCTGAGTGCTGATGATGTAATAAGGCACTACGATGTGACAGGCAAGAAGTGTCCGCTATACTTCGTGGAGCATGAGGATGCGTGGGAGCAGTTTCACAAGGATCTGGATACATACATCGAAGAAAATGGTGTGCCAAAGGAAGAGGCAAGCCAAAACTGACAATATACAATAAATTAAAGGATGATTTAAAAAATGAAGGAAATTATCGGAAATCTGTTAAAAAAAGAGAATGTACGTCAGAATCTGAGCAGCCTCAGACAGGAGATTAAAGATGAAAATGCATTAGCAGAGGCTCTAAAGCTGCTTGCAGGAGAAGATGAGCTGCTTGTGTCGTTTATGGGAGCAGACGATGCAAAAACCAGAAAGAACGCAGCGCTTCTGATAGGAGATCTTCATATGTCACAGCTTTCTGATGAGGTTTTTAAAGCATACAAGGCTGAACAGATGCGCTTTGTAAAGGGCTCATATCTGGCGGCGCTGTCACAGCTGGACTGCAAAGAGCTTTTGCCACTGCTTATGGAGCGTGCAAAAGAGCTTGAGCATATGACGGTTACAGCTGAAAATAGGAAGCATATTGAGGAAGAATTAAACGAGATAAATAAAATCTTGATTAAATATAATGGGATAAAGCACCATACACCTGTGCTCGAGGGAGTAAAGGCTGAGCTGCTTCTGATGACAAACCGCCTTCACAGAGAGGTTGTACGACGTCAGATACCGGTTAAGGATACAAAGCTGCATCCGCTTGGAGTGCTTGTAAAGACTGACAATATACCTCTTATCATGCAGGTGCGCACATTCAGAAAAATGTACTTTACCATACATGCAGCATCGCTTCTGCCTAAGGATGCACAGGAAGCAGCCGGACTTCTTGCAGAGTCAGATATGTATGATATATTAAGACGCATGCACCGTGAGGGTGGTCCGTTTTACTATCGTATTGAGAGCACGGCAGATGCGGCCTACCAGAGCAGGCTTGCGAAAGCTATCGATATGCATTTTGCGGGCAGGATGATCAATTCACCAAATGATTACGACGTGGTGATTAAGCTCATACCGACAAAAAATGACAATTATTTTGTCTGCATGAGATTATGTTCTATACAGGATAATAGATTTGCGTACAGAAAGAATGTGCTTCCTACGTCGATGCATCCGTCACAAGCGGCACTTATTGTTTCACTTGCAAAGCCGTATCTTAAGGAAACAGCACAAATCATGGATCCGTTCTGCGGAGTTGGTACACTGCTTATTGAGCGTGCACATTTAGTCCCGGCACGCGAGATATATGCTACAGATACCTATGGAGATGCAATCACTATGGGCAGAGAGAATGCTGCGTTTGCCAAAACAAGAATTAATTTTATACACAGGGATTTCTTTGATTTCAGACATGACTACAAATTTGATGAGCTGATTACGGATATGCCGGTTCGTAACCGACAGACCAAGGCGGAGATGGAGCTTTTTTACGAGAGGTTTTTCGACAAGGCCGCAGAGCATCTGGTATCCGGCGGAATCATAGTCATGTATTCAAATGAGATTGGGTTTGTGAAGAAACAAATCAGGCTGCGTGTCGAATACCGTCTGCTTCAGGAGACATGTATTCTCGATAAGAATGACTTTTATTTGTTTGTTATCAGATATGAGGATTGATTTGCGTGAGTTTTTAGGAGGAAAATATGTCAGATTCCAAGCTTTTTCAAAAAATACAGGATTATTTCTGCATGGTCAACGGAATATATTTGTCGTGTCTGACAAAAAAGGATGGAGTCATGACAGAGGTGTGTCAATGTAACGATAAATGGAAGAGTATGCTTACCTTTATTGGTGAGGAAAAATACGAAAACCTTCTTTTGAGACTGTCGGACTGCAGGGTTGAGAATCTCATAGATGAACCTCTGGATAAGGACTATATCAGGCTGTATGGTCTGATTGTAAGAGTGGACAATACCCACGATATATATTGGATTATAGCTGCGGTAATTGATGAGCAGATGTCTAATGATGAGAGAAACCTGCTTCCTGATGGCATAATTATTACCAGTGAAGCGCGTCTTAACAGAACAATTGAGTTCCTGGAAACTATGACCAGACAGCTTTTGATCACAAAGAGAGATGAGGATGCTGCGAATGAGGCACTTTCGCTTATCAGGAAGTCAGATGAGGAAATCAAGAAACAGTTTCATATGCTTGAGGCTATCAATTCTGTTATAAAACTGCTTGAGATGGATGGAAGCTTTACTGATATGGCTCAAAAAGCACTGGAGAGTGCAGTTACTACCATAAAGCTTACCGGTGCTTTTATCATCCGCAAAAACGTGGACGGCATGCATTTGGATGTGATTGTAAGCTATGGCAGAAAGCCGTTTGATACAATATCAATTACCGAGGTGCCTTTTTTCACCGGAAAGCCTTACATTATATCATCAGACTCTGTGATGCCGGAGAAATTCCGCCTTTTCATGGAGAAGCAGGCTATGAGGGCAGCTATATTCCAGCCTGTAAATATAGATAACAGGACTCAGATGTATGTGTGCTTTTTTGATGAGAAGGATGACAGAAGCTGGGAAAAATATGATGTGAAGTTTTTAAATGATACGAAGCGCGTCATTCAAAGTATTCTCACAAAAAAGATAACAACCAACTCGCTTGCAGGCTCCTATGCTTCGCTCGAAGCGATACTGGAAAACTCCGGCTGCGGTATATACGTGGCTGATATGTCTAAGTCAGAGATACTTTACATGAATAATTACTGTAAGCAGCTGCTTTCAAATATTATCGAACAGAACAAGCTGGAAAAATATATTTTTTCCCATACTGCAGAGAGCCGGAGCTTTACAGAGGTCTACGTGACGGAGGAGGACAAGTGGTTTGATATTCATCGCACAGGCATAGCGTGGGTGGATGGCCGCAAGGTGCAGCTTGTTACAATGTATGATATCACACAGAAGAAGCGTTATCAGCAGCGCATTGAGAACCAGGCCAATAATGATTTCCTGACAGGGCTATATAACAGGATGAGATGTGAGCAGGATCTGGCTAAGTTTATAGATGATTCAGTGAAAAACGACACCAGAGGTGCGATGATTTATATAGATCTGGATGATTTCAAGCATATAAATGACGGGCTTGGCCATCAGTACGGAGATGTGCTTTTAAAAGCTATATCGAACAGCCTGACACAGGTGAAGGGAATTGAGAACCACTGCTACAGGATGGGGGGCGATGAGTTTATCGTCATAGTGACAGGCAGCTCTGTTGACAGGCTGGAGAGTATCATTAATGATATACAGCAGATATTTGTCAGACCGTGGTTCTTGAAGGGAGAGGATTATTACTGTACAATAAGTGCCGGAGTGGCATTTTTCCCGACAGATGCAAGCACTGTGGAGGATGTCATAAGAAGAGCTGATATAGCTCTTTTCAATGCTAAGAAAGAAGGAAAAAACCGTATAGAGTTCTACAACGAGGGTATTGATGGCACAAGCACAAAGCGTCTTGATCTTGAAAAGCACATGAGAAAAGCCACAATGAATGAGTGCGATGAGTTCACCGTGTACTTTCAGCCGATTATAAACGTGAAGGGGGAGGATGTCTGTGCAGGTGCAGAGGCTCTTGTCAGATGGAATTCAGCAACCATGGGCTTTATAAATCCGGTTGACTTTATACCGCTTGCTGAGTATCTTGGGCTTATAAACCCGATCGGGGAGCATGTATTAAGAGAGGCGGCGAAGCACTGCAGGTACTGGAATGACATGGGACATCCTGACTACAAGGTCAACGTAAATCTGTCTGTGGTGCAGCTGCTGCAGAATGACATAGTTAAGAAAATCAAAGGCATAATTGATGAGGTGGGCATAGAACCGGGAAATCTGTGTCTTGAGGTGACAGAGAGTCTGGCAATCAATGACATGGTGCGCATGAAGCGGATACTCAGTGAGATAAAGGCGCTTGGTGTTAAGGTTGCACTGGATGATTTTGGTACAGGATATTCATCACTCAACCATATCAGGGAGATGCCTCTTGATATCATTAAAATAGATAAATGCTTCATTGAGCATCTTGGGGAGGATGATTTTTCTGATGCATTTGTCAAGATGGTTACAGAGCTTGCCAACACAATAGGAGTACATGTCTGCGTGGAGGGAGTTGAGACTGACAGGCAATATGCTATTATTAAGAAGATGGGAATATATTACATACAAGGGTATTTCTTCGATAAGCCAATGTGCATAGAAAGCTTTGAGGAGAAATATATCTGACAAAGAAGGTGTAACATGCAAGAAGAAGATATAGAAAAAGCCCATGCTATTCATTTTGGAAGAAAAATAAACAGTGCACGAACTGTATCACGGCCAAGACCATAAAAGATAAAAGGCAGCGTGTCAAGATAGAGTTTTCGGGCACTGATTCGTACCAGGTCATATCAAGGTATTACAATATAGAAGGCAAGAACTACGTGATGGAGCTTGAATACATGAACAAGAAACACTGGATTGATGATATTCCTGTTCTCCTACAGTGTCTGGTCAATATACAGGACCGGATAAAGGCGGGGCTGGACTAGCTTAAATGCATAATAAATGAAAAAATATATGTAAAAATAGAAATTAAGTGTTGACATATTTGGTTTGATTTGATATTATATCAAAGTCGCGTGAGACAAGCGACAGAAAATCAAATATATGCGGAAGTGTCGGAACTGGCAGACGAGCAAGACTAAGGATCTTGTGATTATTGCAATCGTGTGGGTTCAAGTCCCATCTTCCGCATTATTTAATTTGGTGCGAAAGCCTTATAATCAAGGCTTCCGCGCTTTTTTTATTTTTAAATTGTTTGAAACCCTTGAACACGTTCACATCCGGCATTTTGCCACTGATTGCCGCTTCGTAGGCAGATACTCTATCTTCCAGCGGTTCCGTTGCAAAAATGTAACTCTGCTGTGTCGTAGAAATATCTTTATGCCCTGCAAACATTCTGATTTCTTCATCTGACAAAAGCTTCGATGCTGCTAAATTCGAAATACACGTTTTTCTGATACTGTGATTTCCTTTTTGTGATGTTTCAATTTTTTTATTGATTCTGCGCAGTGTATTATTGATTGCATCATTGTGCATCCTTTCTCCCTGCGCATTTAAAAGCAGATATTCCGAACAGAACCCTTTTTGTTCATTGATCTGACATATCAGTTCCAAAAATGCCTTTGCATTACTGGTAAGTACAATTTCACGATTGGATTCTCTTGTTTTTGTATACCACACAACTTCATATCCCTCACGTTTTACCGCCCCAGACTCATCATGTATATACTTTTTTACTTCCTGACGTTGAATATGTACTACTTTTTCAGAAAAATCTTCTTTTTTCAACGCAACAAGTTCTCCAACACGTAATCCTAACGTAAAATTCAAACCAATTGCCAGATACGCGACATTTTTTGTTTTTTTATATTGTTTCATGGCCAACTCAATAACGGATGTTTCTTCTTTTCCCATAAAAATCTGCTCTTCTGCTGTCTTTTTCTTTGGCTGTGCAAACTTTTTATAGGATATATTTCGAACATTCCGTGAGACATTATATTTTATGATGCTTGAATCGATTGCATAATCATACAGCATGTTCAAAAGTGATTTCATTTCTTTAAACTGCTTATTTGTCAAATGCAACTGCTCAATTTTATCCAAATACCATTCTTTTAAAAATGCTACCGTGATTTCGTCAAGATACTTTGTAATCAACGCATCTTCTTTGTAATACTTTTCCCATACCCAATTAAGCTTGTGAGCATTGGCACAGGATGTTTCTTTTTCTTTATATTTCAGGAACATCGGATATAATATTTCAAATGTTGGTCGTTCTAAAACTTTTGCTTCTTCTCTTTTCTTATAAAATGCTACCAGTTTCTTTTCAAGCCCTTCGCGGGTTGTCGATGTCAACGGTTTTCGTTTCTCATCATCGTTTTTTACATAAGTACGATATCGCTGATCTTTTTCTGAATAGTAGATTTTATAATTATGCTGTGCTAAATAATATTCTTTTTCCATATTTTTAATCTCATTCAGCACACTGTCTAACGTTTTCTCTCTAGCACGACATTCAATATTCGACAGTGCTTCTGCATCTGTATGAAAAAACATCAGCTTTTTCAAGATTGCACAGGCGTCCAATATTGAAATATTGGTCGTTTTGTATCACTCCTTCCATCGTGAGACTGCTTTTCTATACAAAACATATGTTTGCACCTATTTTACCAAATGTCAATCCTAATTTTATTTTTCAATTCGGATTTTGCTAATCACTTTTGATAAGTCAGATGCAGCATTACTGTGTATGCCTATCATAAATTCCACGCCAATTACTTAGAATTCAACTGTTCCAACTGAACCTGCAATCTGATCACTTCTTTGTCTGCATCTCTGAGTTTATCTTCATATAGATTTCTCACTTCCCGTTCCGTATCAGATATAGCCTGAAACACTTCCATCTGCACTTTGCTTTCAGCTTCGGATAGTTTCTGCTTCATTTCTGACTGTAACTCATGCATTTTCAACTCATGGTTTTTCTCATTTTCCAGTAATGCACGTTCCAATTCTTGTATACGCCCCTGATTGTCTTTTTCTGTTTCTATCATTTTTGTATACTCAATCATCTTTTCTTCTGCTGACGCAAGTTTTTCTTTCAGATTTGCAATTGTTACATCTTTTTCTGCTGCCAATTTTACAACGGTATCTACATACTCTTTTGCTTCTTCCGCATCTTTTGTTGCCTGTTCAACCACATCAGCATTTGCCGCTGCCATGCACTCTGCTTCTTTTAACTTAGATTTTGCATCTGTTACCTGCGCATCGGCTTCATCGCGGATCTTATTTTTCAACGCAATTGCATCAGATAATTGACTTCTCAATTCCGTAATCGTATTATCCTGTCCAGCAACAACAGCATTAATCTGTTTCACCAAAGTTACAAGAGTCTGATCAACCGCTGTCAGGACAGACTCTAATTCTGGATGCGTACCTCTCATTTTTTCAGAATTAGCGATGTCCAAAATTCTTATCAATGCGAGTTCTCTCTGCTCATTCTTAGAATCAGTTTCATGAATATATAATCCAATTGTCTCTTCAAAATACGCATCTGTAGTATCTCTCATTCTTATACTTTTCGGTTTCTTTTCATCTTTTACTTCATCAGTTAATTTCCGGCTCATTGCTTTTATCCTTTCAAATTATTATGTAAACCTGTCATAAGTCTGCTGATGAAGTGTCCTTTTGTAATACTTTGACTTTTTTCTTCCCATTTTACCTGTTTCCTCCTTTCTCTGAAATTTTCGTTAAAACAATTTGCCGCAGAATGTCTTCCATTAAAGACTTCCGCTACGCCATTTTTTGAACCGATTCTCTCGGCAAGTCCAGCGTATGACTTTCATAACGCGTTTTTACTGCTTGCGTCTGCAGTCTCGATTACGATTTTGTGATAGCATTACCTCTTTCGGTATTCATCGGAACACTACGTGCAAATACGTCTATTCCGCTTATTACCTAATTAGTATGCATCCCGAAATCTTTGGGTTTGAGATTCCTGCCGCATTTTATGCTTGTCTTACGACAAACAGTTCCAGATATGCGCGATCTGGGTCATTTTTCTTAAGGAAATGACATCTCCCATTCACTAATTCCAGCATTTGCCAGAGAGCATCTGTTTTTTAAGTACGATACTCAAATACTTTTCTCCGCCGCGTCGACGGTTCGGACGGTTAACCACCGTCTACTCCATTTTGCAGATCATTTGACCTGCTGACATCTACAAAGCCGATGCTATGCTTTCCATTTGATGTCTTTCGACATTTTGCAGATGTTTCATTATTTCAATGTTGCATCTGTTTTTCTCCATTTATCTTGTTACATATATAGTATGAAAGATAAAAAATTTTTGACTTCCATTTTTGTCCCTTTTTGCTCTTTATTTTTAATTTATGACGATTTTTTTTTGGATAAATTCCAAAAAATACTTCTGATTCTTCTACTGCACGCTCTGGTTACACCGCTTCTACCCCCACTTAACGGTTTACTCGTTCATATATTTAGGTCGGCTCCACGCCTCCCT
>OQVH01002291.1_pt1 | contig 10252 bp, 8 predicted proteins | sample 1691641 | NCBI WGS metagenome assembly OQVH01 (sample SAMN03418286, study PRJEB22391) | human gut metagenome | biome: human-gut; feature: organic feature; material: feces | host: Homo sapiens | place: Italy | collected 2013-04
CCGATCTGAATTCCTTTTGTACGGCAAGGAATAGTTTCGCATTCGTGATTGTCGATGTCACCAATACCAAAGCGTACATTCCGTATTTTGAAGAAGTCATCATCTGGGGCGCATCCCTTGGAAATGTATGGTTCATCTTTGACCTGCCGCTGCCGGCCGGTATGCCGGGTGCTGTTTTATACGGTCTGCTTTCCGGGATGTTTATCGGATTGTTTGCCGTCAGTCTGGCAGAAAATATTAAGGCACTGCCAATCTTTGTAAGGCGTGTGCGGATTGGTGCAGGACTTGGCTTTGTCGTGCTTGCAATCGGTCTGGGAAAAGCAGCAGGACATCTATTGTATTATCTGAAATTATATCCATAATACAGTATACAGAATACAAAATACAAAATGAAAGAAAATGCAGCGGGCATCATAAGTATATCAGGGCATGCAGCGCAGATGTATAAGGAGGCAGTGTAATGGGAAAAGAAAAAGACGATAAAAATAAAATTGAGATTGTAAGTGCGGGTGCAGAGCCGGGAACGGGCGGCGGTCCGGTTAAAAGAGAAGAAAGCAGGGAACAACAGCGAAATGAGCAGTATAACCAGTATGTAGAGCAGGTGACGCCAAAGGCAAACTGCCTGTTAAACTGTGTCAAAGCATTTATCACAGGCGGTTGTATCTGTACAGTTGGACAGATTCTGACGGTGCTGTTTTTAAACAGCGGCATGGGAAAGGACGAAGCTGCTGCGTATACGACAATCAGTCTTGTTTTTGCCAGCGTTGTGCTGACGGGATTAAATATATATCCGCTGATTACGACATGGGGCGGTGCGGGAAGCTTAGTGCCGATTACCGGCTTTGCAAACAGCGTGGTAGCGCCTGCGATTGAATATAAAAAAGAAGGACAGGTATTCGGTATCGGCTGCAAAATTTTTACTATCAGTGGTCCTGTGATTTTGTACGGTATTTTAAGTTCTTGGATACTGGGCGTGATTTACCTGATTGTTGTCAGCCTGCGTGCTGTGTAACCGTGTAAAAATGAAGGGAGAAGTTGATGCAATGATTGTGGGAAAACAAAGTATTTTATTCGAAGAAAATGTATATATAGAAGAAACGGCATGCGTTGCAGGACAGAAGGAATCGGAAGGACCGCTTGGAAAACTTTTTGATGTGGTTGTGGAAGATGCGATGGCAGGCATGGAAAACTGGGAAGAAGCAGAAAGTACCTTACAGCAGCTGGCTGTGGATAAACTGCTTGAAAAATGGGATGGCAAAAAAGAAGATTTGCGTTATATTTTTGCAGGAGATCTGCTGGGGCAGTTGATAGCCACATCATTCGGGCTGATGCAGTATGAAATTCCGATGTTCGGATTATACGGGGCCTGTTCTACTTTTGGTGAAGCGCTGTCACTTGCGGCAATGACGGTTCATGCAGGTTACGCCGGTCATGTCATTGCACTGGCTTCCAGTCATTTTGCAAGTGCCGAAAAACAGTTCCGTTATCCGCTGGAATACGGCAACCAGCGGCCACCGGCTTCGACATGGACAGTTACAGGCTGCGGGGCAGCCGTTATCGGTACGGAAAAAGGCGAGGTCTGTATCCGCGGCATTACGACCGGAAAAGTGATTGATTTTGGTGTAAAAGATTCAATGAATATGGGAGCGTGTATGGCGCCTGCAGCAGCAGATGTTATTGCAGTCAATTTAGAAGACCTGCAAAAGGATGTTACGTATTATGACTGCATTATTACGGGAGATCTGGGGGCAGTCGGTAAAACTATTCTTATGGATTTGTTAAAGGAAAAGGGATATGACCTGACGGGCAGATATACTGACTGCGGACTGGAAATTTTCGATGCGGAAAGCCAGGATACGAAAGCGGGTGGAAGCGGCTGCGGCTGTTCTGCAGTTACAATGTGTTCATATATTATGAAAAAAATGAAAAATCACAGCTGGAACAGGGTGCTGTTTGTACCGACGGGGGCGCTTTTATCCACCGTCAGCTACAATGAAGGAAAAAGTGTTCCCGGTATTGCGCATGCGGTAATTCTGGAAAGAAAGGGGAACAGAGAATGATGGTATTTATAAAAGCATTTGTAATCGGTGGAATCATCTGTGCATTGACACAGATATTAATGGAAAAAACCAAGCTGATGCCCGGACGGATTATGGTACTGCTTGTAACGCTGGGAACGTTTCTGGGGGCAGTCGGTTTATATGAGCCGTTTGCGGAATTTGCAGGAGCAGGTGCGACTGTGCCGCTGTTAGGTTTTGGAAATGTATTGTGGAAAGGTGTCAGAGAAGCAGTCGATGCCAACGGTTTTTTAGGGCTGTTCCAGGGCGGTTTTAAAGCCTGTGCCGTCGGCGTATCCGCCGCACTCATCTTCGGATATCTGGCATCCGTGCTGTTTGAACCGAAGATGAAGAAGAAGTGACGCATGAAATAAAAAGAAAAAGGCTTCTGACAGTACCGGGTTAAACGGTGTTTATCAGAAGTCTTTTTCTTTAGTTTGCAGATATCCTGCATTATTTTAATTTGTTATTCCGCGGTGTTCCAATTCTGGCTGGCAGTAGTTGGATTCTGGGCAGCGGAGCTGCTTTGGTTGTTGTTGTGTGCGGCGCTTGTGCCGGCTGTGTTGGAAGTATTTCCGTTTGTTCCGTTGTTATTTGCGGCGGTTGTTCCTACAGTGTTAGATGGAGTGGTTACCGCCTGTGAAGCTTCGGTTGTCTGGCTTCCGGGTTTTACAGCGGAAGCATTGGAGCCGTTGTGCAGGCTGCAAAGTCTGGAAAGCTTTTCATCTGTAATTGCGTAAGAAGAATCATATGCACTATAAGAAGATTCTTCATCAGAAGCAGTACCGGAGGATGATTTTTTAATATAAACACGTGTAGAGGTGTTTGTACATCCTGCGGAAGCGACATCGCCCGAATCATTACAAATTGTTACTTTAACATGGGTGTCACATTCTTCTGTCGGCACATTATCCGCCGAAAAATATTCTGTAATAACCTGGCTGCCGCGCGGGTCTTCATCACATAAACCTGCAACAGCGAGTTTACCGGACTGTGAGCATACCTGGGCAGTCACAATGCCGGACGGCTGTGTAAATTCACCGGTAGAAAGTCCCTCGTGAATCTGTGACATAATCGTCTGCCAAATCTTTGTATGGCTGATAGACTTGGACAAAACTTTAGAGTTATCATCATAGCCCAGCCAGATAGAAGCCGTATAATATGGTGTAAAACCACAGAACCATTTATCGGTTTCATTATTGGTCGTACCTGTTTTACCGGCAACCGGCTGGTTGGAAAGAGCTGCAGATGTACCGGTACCCTGTGTGATAACGGATTCCAGTGCACTGGTCAGCAGCCATGCCGTCTGTTCCTTTAATACGGTATGTGTTTCACTGGAGGAATTGTCAAGCAGCAGATTCCCCTTGTAGTCGTATACAGCGGTATAATATACCGGTTTGGTGTACGTACCGTGATTTGCAATGGCAGCGTAAGCTGCGGTCATATCAATATTGGTAACACCCAGTGTCATACCACCGAGGGCGAGCGGCTGAACAATATCGTGGCTGCCGTTAATTGCCTTTTGTGGAGATACCAGCGTGCTGATACCGAATTTTTCCAGATAATTAAAGCCGACCTGCGGTGTGATTAACGTCAGCACCTTGACAGCCGGTACATTCTGCGAGCGGTAAATCGCTTCACGCACGGTCATCAGTCCGCGGTATTCTCCGGCAGTAAAGTTTTTAACAAGCTGTCCGCTTGAATAATAGTACGGAGAGTCATCAATAGCACTGGCAAGTGTAATCGCACCGGTATCAAGCGCCGGACCGTAAGCTGCCAGTGGTTTAATGGAAGAACCCGGCTGGCGTGGCGAATCAGTTGCACGGTTTAAAGTACGGTTGCCTGATTTTTCTCCGCGTCCGCCGACCAGTACCTTCACATAGCCGGTATGCTGATCCATTAAAGAAAATGAAAGCTGCGGCTGGATTACATAATGCAGCGATTCTGCAACAACCGTTTCACCATTTGCCGTCATGGCTTCGCGGTAGGTATCCACATACTGCTGTGCGGTATCTTCGTTAGTCTGTGTCAGACTGAAATTATAATTGCCCTGTACATTCTGATACCATGTCTGCATGGTCGAATGGGAGTAATTGATAATTTTTCCGTCAGCGTTTTTTACACTTAATGCATAGTTAATCGAAAATTCTGTTGAACTCGGATAAAATGAAGGGTTGTTAATCGCTTCATCGGCAATTTCCTGCATGGAAGTATCCTGTGTGGAATAAACCTGCAGACCGCCTTTGTAAATGAGGTTGGTTGCCTGTGTTTCCGTATAACCCTTCTGTGTCATCAAGTCATCAATCAGCTGTTCAATGAGTGTATCAACGAAATAAGAATATGTGGAAGAGGAGCCGGTTGCAATGTCAAGACCCTCTACACGCGCATATACATCATCTGCAAGGGCTTCATCATACTCTTCCTGTGTAATGTAACCGTGCTTGAGCATATTGCGCAAAACCTTCTGCTGTCGTTCCTGATTGTCTTCCGGATACTTTAACGGGTTTAACTTGGTCGGATTCTGTGTAATGGAAGCAATCACGGCACATTCGCTTAAAGTCAGTTCGGAAACGTCTTTTCCGAAATAACCGTTGGCAGCTGCCTGTACACCATAATAGCCGTTTCCAAGGTTAATTGTATTTAAGTAATTTTCAAGGATATCGTCCTTGCTCATATACGTTTCAAGCTTAATTGCAAGATACTGTTCCTGCACCTTACGCTTAATCTTTTCAATGTCTGTTTCGTTATATGCATTAAAGACATTGTTTTTTAAAAGCTGCTGTGTCAGGGTACTTGCACCCTGTGAAAGACCACCACCGGTAATAGTGTTATAACCGGCACGGATAATGCCACGGATGTCAATGCCGTTATGTTCGTAAAAACGTTCATCTTCAATTGCAACAAAAGCATGCTGCAGTTCAAGAGGCACAACGTCCAGCTCCACGGAAATACGGTTGGAGCCGGTGGTAGAGAGCGTCTGGATTTCATTGCTTTCGTTATCGTAGATTTTTGTGGCAAATCCGTCAGGTGATACGTCAATTGTCGAAACTTCAGGGGCGCTCGAAATAATACCCTGTACAGAACCCAGTACCAGACATGAGCCTGAAACCACAACGGCAATTGCTAATATCAGTATAAATTTGATGGCGAAAACGCCAAGTTTTGTTCGAAGTCTTGTAGCGGCGGAATTTAGCAGTTTTTTCTTTTGTTTTATGCCTTGTCTGCCATAATTCATAGATTGTCCTCCTTGATAAGTTCTTACTATTATATCATAACGAAAATACTTTGACAAATTGAAATGAAATTCGTACTATATAATAAATGTTTGCCGCGGAACAATCCATATGGGAAATTTTACTTCCGGCGGTCATTAAAAATGTAAGGCGTACAGAATGGAGAAAATATGAAGATTATATATAAGGAAGGCGAAGGGGAGATTGAAGAAAAAAAATCCCGTTTTATTGCACACGTATATCCGGTACAATCGGAAGAACAGGCAGTATCATATATTAATGAAGTAAAAAAGAAATACTGGGATGCAAGGCATAATTGTTATGCCTATGTATTGGGAGAGGATGCGGGCTTTCAGCGGTTTAGTGATGATGGAGAGCCGCAGGGGACAGCAGGAAAACCGATTCTTGACATTATTATGAAAAGCGGCATCTATAATTGCCTGATTATTGTGACAAGATATTTCGGTGGTACGCTGCTTGGAACAGGTGGATTAATCCGCGCTTATCAGGCAGCTTCCAAGGAAGGACTGGAACACAGCACTGTGCTTTCGGTATCGGACGGGGTTCTGGCACAGATTGATGCGGATTATAACAGCATTGGAAAAATTCAGTATATTTGTTTGGAAATGCACATAGATATATTAAAAACCGAATATACTGAAAATGTTTATATGGAAATGATTGTACAGGCAGAAAATTATGGACAGTTTGTACAGAAAATAACCGATGCGTTTTCAGGGAAAATTTCTGTTGTAAAAATTCAACAACAGAAATTTGGCAAAAGTGAAAGCGGAGAGGTGATTCTGCTTTCCTGAGCAAAATAATGGGAAAAGATAGTAATATATCACAAAAAGAAGTTTTGAAAACCGAAAAATTCAATTTGTATTGTAAATGTGATGTAAAAATAAACAAAAAATATGGTACGGATAGTGCATAATTTACATAATGCATGGTATATTTTGCGCAGAGAATTTATTTAATAAGAATAAAAATATAAGAAAACTGAAAAAAATGTAAAAAAAAATAAAACTGGAAAGCCGCATAAATACTGGGGTTTCACAAAAAATTCAAAAAAAGTACAAGAATTGTTCAAAATAGTCTTGTTAAAATCACACAAAAATGCTATTATACCTATGTCAATGAATGTTGGCTGGGGGTGGTTCCCCCGCGAAACCAAACAAGGAGGGTTTATAGGTTTATGAAGAAAACAATCAAAAAGCTTACTGCTGTAGGTTTAACACTTACTTCAGTAATGGGACTCGTAGCTTGCGGCAGCTCAAATGACAGCAATGCAGCAGGCGGATCAAGCTCAAGCAAGGAAGTAACAAAACCGGATAAGTTCACAATTATGTGCGATAGTACGGTAGTTACAGAAACAAATGGTGCTGCGGCATTCTACGAACAGTTAAAGACTGCAACAGGTCTTGACTTCCAGTGGACTCGTCCGGACCACAGCGGTTACTATGATGCAGTTGCTAATGCATTTAACTCAGATGAAACAATGCCAGACGTTGTATTACTTTCATCTGACTACTATGCATTATATGCTTCAAATGGTTTCCTTTGGAACATGACAGATGCTTGGAACTCATCAGAAACAAAGAAATCAGGAAGATTAATCAGCACAGCTGATAACGTTCTTTCAGCTCTTATGGTTAATGGTGAAGATGGAACAAAGGCTATGTACGGCTTCTCTCCATACCGTGGTAATGGTTGTTGTACATACATCAAGAAGGCTTGGTTAGACGCAGCTGGCATCAATACAGCAGACGTTGAAGGCAAGACACTTGATTTCAACACATACTATGGCTACTTAAAGCAGATGGCTGCTAATAAGGGTCATTATGTAATTTCTGCTCCGGGCTTCATCAGCAATGAAGCACCTTACACAAACTACCTGCCAGAATTCTATCAGCAGGCTAGCTACACATTCTACAAGAATTCATCAGGACAGTATGTTGATGGTTTCGCAGAAGACAAGATGAAAGAGGCTCTTCAGAGAATCCAGACAGCTGTTAATGATGGTATTATTGATAAGGAATCTGTAAACAACTCTACATCTAATGCACGTGATAAGTTCTATTCAACAGATGCAGGCTCTGAATCAGGCGTATTCACATACTGGGCTGGTACATGGGCTAATACATTAAAGACTCAGCTTGCTACTAAGGGTCTTGATAATGAACTGATTGCTATTAAGCCAATCAAAGAACTTGGTACATATGTAGAAAGAATCGCACCATGCTGGTGTATTACTACAGCAGCTAAGAACCCGGAAGGTATCTTTAAGTACTTCATCGATACAATGTTAGATGGCGGCGACGTTCAGACACTTTGGGAGTACGGCGCAAAGGGAACCCACTGGGATACAAAGGCAGAAACTGTAACACTTGCTAAGGATGACGAAGGCAAGAAGACTAAGACTTATGAAGAAGGCCAGTTCCACTTCCTTCCACAGCCGGAATCACCGGATAAGTTAATGTCTAAGAACCACATCGATCCAATCCTTGCTCTTGCTAAGTTCCAGGATGGTAAGGAAGATCCAGGTGCTAGTGCTATGACAGAAACAGCTAAGGCTAACGGTGATTTCTTCGCTGAAAACTCAACTGTAGCAGTTCCACTTCCAATGACAACTGCTCTTTCTGAGAACATCACTGATATCAACACAGCTAGAAACTACGTTATCTCTCAGGTAGCTTTAGGTTACATGACAGTTGATGAAGGTATGAACTACTACAAGACAACAGTTGGTTCATTAGCTGATACAGTACTTAAGTCTTTAAACAAGTAATCAGTAACTGATTATGTAAACACGGCTGTATAGCCACTTTATAAGAATCCACTTTCGGGTGGGGGAACCCACCCGGAATGGATTCTAATTTTTAGCTTATTTATATCGAGAGTAGGCTTGGAATTTTACAAAAAATATTAGGAAAGAAGGTATGAAGATGCAATGTAAGTCTTGTGGAACAGAATTACCTAAAAAAGCAAAGGTTTGTCCGAAGTGCGGAGAACTCGTTGGAAAGCAGAAGTCAGACAACCTTAAAGTAATTGCTGTCGCCGGTTTAGTTATTGCGTTAATAGGCGGGCTATTGCCTTTTGTTCAGAATACAGATGTTGAGTTGATTTCTGATGCCTACAGTTTTATGAACATTGATGTACCAGCTATGTGGTACCTTTACATGCTGGCTATTGTAGTATCTCTGGTACTTTTAGCAGTAAAGAAAGATATGTTTTCAATTATACCTACAGCTATTTCAGGTATAATTTTTATTGTTTCATTCGTAGGAATGAACTTCAGAGGTTACGAGAGCAGAAAGCTCTATAATCTTCATTCATTGACAGATTTATTATCTAACGGATATGAAGGTTCTTCATATTCAGTAGGTTGCGGTGTATATGTAGTTATCATTGGTCTCATTCTTGGTATTGCAGGATGCTTTATTGATATCATGAAGTACTTCAAGAAAGATATCAACGTTGACTCTAAGTACATGACAAACTCAATCAACAGGAAAGTATGGTCAAAGATCTACTACCACAGATGGTTCTATGTAATGTTTTTGCCGGTATTAATCATGATTTTACTGTTTAACTACTGGCCAATGTTAGGTTGTAGATATGCCTTTACAAAATATATTATCCGTTCACCGTATTATGTAGGTCTTCTTCACTTCAATACGATGTTCACAAACGATGTATTCTTCTGGGATGCATTCCGTAACACATTACTGCTTTCTATCGTTAAGTTAATTCTTAACACTGGTGCAGCCGTTATTATTTCATTATTACTGAATGAAATTACAAACCTTGCATTTAAGAAGACAGTACAGACAATTGTATACTTACCTCACTTTATGTCATGGGTAGTAGTTGCTTCTATCTTCCGTTTAATTCTTTCAGTTAACAGTTCAGGTATGATTAACCAGATGTTAATGGGAATGGGCGTGATTGATAATCCAATTTTCTTCCTTGGTGATGTAAGATACTGGAGAGGCACATTCTTCTTCATCAACGTTTGGAAGGATACAGGTTGGGGAACAATCCTTTTCCTTGCTACATTATCAGGTATCAGCCCAGACCTTTATGAAGCTGCCCAGATTGATGGTGCAAACCGTTGGAAGAGATTAATTTATATTACACTTCCTGCTTTAGCAAATACTATTATTACTGTATTCATTCTGAACCTTGCTAAGGTTATGAACCTTTTCGAATCAGTATTCGTAACAATGAACGATGCAGTCGTTAACGTTTCTAACGTACTTCAGACATATGTATACCGTAAGACATTCGGTAGTGGTAACTCCGATTATGGTTATACAACAGCGGTTGGTTTATTCAAGTCATTTGTAGGTATGATCCTCGTACTTGGATGTAACTATGCAAGTAAAAAAGTACGTGGTCGCGGTATTGTATAGGAGGGATAGATAATGAGTAAAGAACAAGTAGTAGTTGCAAGAAAAAAGAAGAAAAAAGTCAAAATCTTCCCTATCGTAAACGTAATTTTGTTTTTGGTAATTTCATTAATTATCATGGTTCCTATTTGGAAGGTTATCGTCGATTCATTCGATGCAAAAGCCGGTTATGGTATGAATTTCCTGCCACAGACATTTACACTCGGTGGTTATAGTTCAATCCTTTCCAGAGTTGCACTTTATAGACCGTTCTTAATTTCAGTAGTTGTAACGATTGCTGGTACATTTATCGGTCTGTTATTAGCAACATTAGGCGCTTATGTATTAATTCAGTGGGAAATGCCGGGAAGAAACTTCTTCGCATATATGTTATTATTCACAATGATTTTCGATGGTGGTATGATTCCTAAGTACCTCGTTATGAAGGACTTACACTTACTGAACACACTTTGGTCAGTAATCCTGCCATTGTCTATCAATGTATATAACCTTGTATTATAAGCAGCCAAACCTGAATTTGAAGCATCACCTATAAAGCCATAATCTG
>OQVH01002294.1_pt1 | contig 10249 bp, 6 predicted proteins | sample 1691641 | NCBI WGS metagenome assembly OQVH01 (sample SAMN03418286, study PRJEB22391) | human gut metagenome | biome: human-gut; feature: organic feature; material: feces | host: Homo sapiens | place: Italy | collected 2013-04
AAACAATACATATGGCAGCATCAATGATTTCAATAACTTTACTGAATATCCCTTTAATGTCTGTGTCCGATAAGAATCTGCATACCGGATCAGATATCCGGCGGCAACAAAGAAAATTGCCATCTTGAATGATGCCGCCCACGTATCGACTGGATTATCAAGCTTGGTAATATGTCCCCATGTTACCATCAAGATTCCTAAGCCTTTACACAGATCTATATATTTTATTCTCCTCTTTTTGTCCATTTTAATATCCTTTGCTTATGATATATTCATACGTACGTTTACTGTTATCATTATCACGATATTCAAAATAATAATCTTTTAATTTTGTATATTCTTCTTTTTCTTTAAATCCATTGTGAATATACTCTTCAATTCCATCGATCAATTTCTCATATTCTGTATAACGTTCTCCAAATAGTTCATGCTCCATATCCAGATAACTTCCATGCGCCTGCATATACATATCATAATCAAACTGATAGAATAATACGGGTTTATCAAGATAACATACATCCCAGCATACACTAGAATAATCTGTGATCAGCATAGAACATTTCTTCATGATCTCATTTAATGGCTCTGTTCCAAATGGAATCAACTCAATATTATCTCCACTGACATTAAACTCGCTCAAATAATCTTTAAACTTTGGATGAATGTAAAAAATCAATTTAACATCATTTTCTTTTAAGATTCTTGCAAGTTTCTGACTCTGTAACAGTTTCATATAGTTTTTATAATAATCACTTGCCTTAAACTCTTCTGCACTCTTTTCTTCCAGCCATGATCTCCATGTCGGCATTGCAAGAATGATCTTTTCCTCTGGTTTTGAAGTATCTTCCAGAACATCCCATCTCGTAAATCCAAGAATCGGTGCATCTCCATCTTCATATCCAAAATTCTCTACAATGATCTTATGCTCAAATCTTGATGTCGTTGTAAAATGAGTCATAGGACTTGAACCTTTCATTCCAAAAATCGGATGTACACGTTTTAATGCTGTCACCCCATGCTGTAAAAACAAGATATTATGTTTTGAAATACGATTTGAGATCACATTTGGTTTTGCTCTCCATGTATATAAATGTTTCTTTGAATCAGAAGCTATATATAAATTGGCAACAAGTGAATATAAAATATGTCGAAAACTCATAAATGGAATCACATGTTTTCCATATTGCTTCATCTTATCATAATCAGCAGAATCTGTATCGAGAATATAATAAATATGCTGCTTCTTTTCTTTTGGAAGCTGCTCCATACAATATTTGAAGAAATAATATCCATTATCCTGCGCCATAGAGCAGAATTTTTCAAATACTAACCATACTCGTTTCTTTTTCCAATATGGTAATAACAACGTATAAACACCAAAAGCTGCTAATTCCTTGATTTTTACATCAAATCCATCATATTTTGATCTTGTACGATAAGTAAATGCCATTTTGCATGTGATCGTCGAATAAGGGAAAATAATATGCTCTTTATCAACATCACATTGATAATTCATCAGTAATAATTTTAATCTCTGCCATCTGCTCCAATATGCACTTACTCTTACTTCTTCTCCATTCTTCTCTGTTACAGCAAATACATCCCAAAACAGTTCTTCCAGTGATAATACCGACATATCGATCTGAGCATCAATAATATAATGATCACCCGACCTCGTTACTTTATATTCAAATGGATAATCGATAGTCTCCACTTTACTTCGATATGATAGTATGACATTTTTGATTCCAGCTTCTTTGTTTTTATATTTCATTTTCACATGAACTTTTGAACCCTTAATCTTGAATTTCAATACTTGTCCACGCATATTACGAACAGATAACTGTGCCTGATCTCCCATAAATACAGAAAATCTTCCATCTACTTCATTCATATAAGGAATCACACTTGTATCCGCAGGTTCGAATGTATTCTGATAAGTAATATCATGTTTCTTGATTCCTGTCATATATACAGAAGATTTATCTAATTCATCCATCACTTCTTTGCGTTTTGCATATTCTTTACGATCTACAAAGAAATATGGCAGTTTGTTACCATTTTCATCTTCTAATTCGATCATCAACTGATATCTTCCGTTCATATCCGCAATTTCAAGCGAAAGAAATTCATCAAAATATTCCTTGATACAATGATCTTTCCATTCTTTTTCTGTTAGATCCCTTGTATAAATGATCTGACTTTTCTTATTTACAAGTAACAGCTTCTTTGGCTGACCTTTCTTGCTTTCCTCAAACTTAATCTCCAAATGGTCTTCCATTACTCGCATGGATGCATTGATCATTTTTTTCTTATTGAAAGAAAATGTCTCTCCTGCTTCTCCATGATAGTATTCTGTCTCAAACTTTGAATATACTGGAAGATCTGCAAAGCATCTCTTGATTTCTCTCTTATGAAGTTCTTTTCTGATCTTAGCACTCTTTCTTTTTAACACTTCTTCTGCATAGGTTCTTGGAAGTGTTCGTGTAATAAAAATATAATCAAAATCATCAAGATAATTATCATGTAAATGACTGCTTAATTCTGGATTGAAAAAACGTTTTTCAAAGATCACTACATCTTCATCTTTCTTAGCGATCTGCGCGATCGTATCGATCGTCTGTGCTGTTTTTACATTTGGATAGTGCAAAACTCTTCGTTTCTTTTCTTTGTTAAAACTGTAATCGATCGTTGGCATATCGCACATATTTCCATGAAAAACAAGTTCTGCCATATTCTTTGCAGCATCAATAGAATCATACTGAATATATTTTTCTGTATATTCCTTATCATTTTCATAAGAATCTTCTCGGAATGTCTCGTTGACCAGACAATCTCTTAATGCTTCCTTGTCATAGATCTTTCTAAATGGCAATTCTTTGATATCAAAATACATTCCTCTATCATGCATATATTCTTCATAGTCATACATATACAAAATAATTGGTTTTCTTGTAATCGAGTAATCAAAAAATACACTTGAGTAATCCGTGATCAGTGCATCAACACTATTTAAAAATTCATACTTGTCAACACCACTTGGAAATGGATAAATATGTTCATAATTATCCAGCTTTACGAACTTCTGCACAATTGGATGAAAGTTTACATATAATTTCTGATCATCCTTTAAATTCTCATCAAGATAATGTAACAGCTGATTGATCTCTCTGCTATATTCAGACGTGTTCACATCATGATTGCTCTGTCCACGCCATGTCGGCATATATGCCATCGTTGTATAATCTTCATTTCCAAGCTTCTTTGTCACCTGATCAGCTTTCTCATGATCCATAAAAATACTGTTTCTTGGATATCCATTCATCACAACAGTTCCTGTATACAAAGCTTCCAGATTATAATCTTCCATGATCGCTTTTCTTGTAAATTCATTTGGGAACATGATGTAGTTGGCATGTAAGAAGTTATGTTGCACATTATACATGGATTCAATTCCAAAACGCATTCGTTTTCCTAATGTCTTTAACGGTGTTCCATGCCATGTCTGTAGGTACACCTGTTCATCTCTTCGAATGAAATACGCCGGAAAAGAACTGTTATTGATCAGATACTTAGATGTTGCAAGTACTTTTACATATTTAAAATCTGCAATATCTACAAGTTCTACTTTCAATCCGATAGAATCAATAAATTTCTGATCACGTTTCTTATCATTCGTCGCAAAATAGATCTTGAAATCTTTTGATTCCGGCATTTTCAAAAACTCCTGCAAGATCGCCAAAGATGAATCTGACACATCCTTACCGTGAAATGACTCAAAGAGTGCTTGTTTTTCATTGATCTTGCCATGTTTATAATACCAGGCATAGATAAATTTCATCTTTGGAGTTTTTGGAAATAATCTTTTTACAAATCGAATAATTTTTCTTATTTTATCCATGTTTCCTTCTTAAACCTTTCAATGACCTTCTTAAAGATTGTTCTGCCTTATGGCATTGTTTATTTTTTATTTTCCCTGCATCATATTAAATACTTTTTCAGATGAATTTTCACATTCATATGGAATATATGTTTCATGGAATGCATCGACTCTCTGTTTTGAATTCTCAATCGTTTCATCCAGATGCTCAATCGCATCTAACACCTCATCAGACGTATATAGTAATGGTCCTGGTGCTTCTTTTTCGATATCAATATTAAATCCACGAAGCTTATCTCTATATTCATCCAGATCATATGTAAAGAATAACATTGGTCTGTCGAGAACTGCATAATCAAACATTACAGAAGAATAGTCCGTGATCAACATATCTGACACAAGATATAACCATGCAATATCTTTTGTCTCGTCGAATGTATAAACGAATCCTTTATATGGTGTCCAATCAATCTTATCTGATACAAGATAATGATATTTTACAATGAATATATATTCATCTGATAATTCCTCCTTTGCTTTATCAAAATCTAGTTTTGAAGCAAATTTGTACTTTCCTTTCTCGCTATATTCATTATCTCTCCAAGTTGGAGCATATAATATGATCTTCTTATCCAATGGAAGTCCAAGTTTTTCTTTGTATTCTCTGATCTTAGCAGGAGAATTATCATTGATCAAAATATCATTCCTTGGATATCCGATCTGTAAGATTGGACGATCTTTAAATGCAAAACATGATCTGAAAATATCTGTAGAAAACTTATTCTGTGATACTAGATAATCCCAATCCTTACATGTTACTCTAAACTGTTCATGATAATTCTCAATATCCGTACTTCCACCCATATCCATTCGGTCCATATCAAGCGCAAGCTTCTTAAGCGGTGTTCCGTGCCATGTCTGAATGTATGTGATATGCTTCTTCTTACGCACATATAATGGCTGACGACTATCAAATACCCAGATTCCTGCTCTCATTAAATACCAAAAATATGGGAAATAATTATTCCGTATCTTCTTGCATTTACCTGGAACTTCTATACTTGTATCAAAGAAAAACCAGATACATTCATATTCTTGATCAAGGCCTTCTCTTACCATCTCTTCATAGATGTATCTTGGATTTCCTGTATAGTTACGTCCATTGCTGCTCTGAAATATAATCATCTTTTTATTTACTGGAATCAGATATGTTAATACTTTATATATCTGAATCGTAATATTCTTAATCAGTTGCTTCATACGTGCACTCCTATTTACTTACTTCAAAGAATGAATCTCTGCGATTCTTCTTATCAAACATCATATTGTACTGAATCATACGATACTTCTGTATTATACCATAATATGGTGATCCTTTATCATTAATCTGATAAAATTTTCCATTCTTTCCCCAATATCCCTGCGATGTGATCGTTGGAACTTCTTTTCGGACCTCATTTAAAAATCTCTGATATCCTGTCATCTTTACTCCAGCTGTCTTGGTCAGGATACTTTGGATATAGTTCATGCTTGTCTTCTCTATATGCTGTTCTTTAATGTCATAATTGGCCCAGATCACGAATGGTACCTGATAACGCTTCATCATCTGTTCGCTGCTCCAAGTCTGATATTGACCGTTTGTGATCTTATTCATAAATTCATCTGTCAATCTTGGCTGATGATCTCCTAAAAATAAAATGATCGTTGGCTCTTTACATTTTTCAAAATAACTTGTCAGCTGTTTTAAACTGTCATCTGAATATTTGATCAGATTTAGATATCTATTGGCCTCAGCATCATATTTGCTGCTTTCAATCTTGATCGGCTGTTTAAAGTTGGCTGCATCCTTATCATAAGGGCTGTGATTCTGGATCGTCATATTATACATATAAAATGGCTGATCTGTCTTCTTACGATTCTTTTCATATTCAGAAATAATGCGATCTACATTTGCCTCATCAGAAATATACTCTCTAACCCTTTTTACATTCTTAGGAAAGTCAAATTTATCAATAAAATCCGTAAATCCAAAATCTTTATATACAGCTGGTCGATTATAATTATACGGATTGAACGGATGCATCGCTTTATTTCCAGAATATCCTTCTGCCTTTAGATTACTAACTAGTGAAGGCATCTGCCCATGAATATAAAGCTGAAATGCTGTCGTTCCAGCTGATAAAAACCCAAGAGTATTTCCTGTCAACAATTCAAATTCTGTATTCGCTGTCTGACCACCTACAATCGATGCATACGTATATCCTGTCACACAATTCTTCTTCAAACTATGGAAATAGGGCATATAATCTTCATTCGTCTTAAAATCTCCCAGCACCTTAATATCTGCGAATGTTTCATTGACAACTGTTATGATATTCGGATATTGCTTTGCTGTACTTTGCTGTTCATTCGCTGATTTCTTTTCATATTCCTGAATGATCTGATCAACCTTCGCTGTTGTATATCCTTCTGGCTTCTTCACGACCGCATATCCAACACTTCTTGCAAATGTCAGCACACCTCCATATTTTTGATAACTTTCCATTGGACGGAACATACGAATATTGATCTGGTGCTCTTCCATAAAATCAGACAGTATGATCTGATTTGTGAACAATCCGCATCCTAATGCAACAACAATAAATCCTGCAATGTGAAATACTCTTTTTTCTGTAACCTTTACTTCATGAAGTCTTAAAAATGTAAAGAAAAATGCCATACATACCAAGATCACACTATATTGTTCAAACGTCAATTTGAATGTATAATTACCCATCACGCTAGTAGCCGTCTGTACTGTTAAAATATCTGGTGCCATCATCGGAATCCCGCGAAATTCATATACAACACATACAACTACCGCAAAGATAAACAATACAAATGGTACGATCACTGATCCAACTCTGATGCTGTTCGTCAAAAATATGATCAGCAGATCCACCAAAATGATCATTGCAAGACTTAGAACGATCCAAAGTGGCTCTTTCTGATAGAACTGTGTCGGCGGAAATGCACACTCTGCTTCATTGATCAAAAATTCTGACAAGATCCATCCCATAACTGGTGCGATCACTCCAAGAATGATCACAAAAGCCCTGTCAACCTTCTGACTCAAACGAATGTCGCAAACTGTTACAAATACCATCCAAAAACATGCCAAAAATACAAATCCCATACGTTTCAGGTAAAAATCAGTCTGCACATGATACATTGGCTTATTTGATAAAAAGAATCCAAGCAATGCAAACATGACCAGTAATTTTAAAACTGCGGTAACTTTATATCTCTTTTTTTCACTTTTAAAAATATTGCTAATTTCTATAAAATGCATCAAAAACTAATCCTTTCATCTATAGCATTATCTTAAATTCTTTTTGTTTGATAACGCAGAAAAGAAGAATTCCGTCTCTAGCCGTTCATAACCTCTATTGTCAACGAAATTCCTCTTATATCTTAATTCATAACTCTTGCTATTTATTCGCTGTTGTTCCGTTTAATCCAAGATCCTGTTTGATCTTCGTTGTAGAAATTCCTTCTGTTCTTGGAAGATATACGACTTCACAGTAATCTTTTAAGAAATCAAACTTACCTTTCCAGTCATCTCCCATAACGAATGTATCTACATGATATTCTTTCACATCGGAAATCTTCTGATCCCAATTTTCTTCTGGAATCACAAGATCCACATAACGAACTGCTTCTACCAGTTTTTTTCTTTCTTCATAACTGAAATAACATTTTTTCTGTTTTTCATTCCAGTTAAACTCATCTGTTGATACAACTACAATTAAATAATCACCTAATTCTTTTGCTCTGCGCAATAAATTGATATGTCCCGCATGCAGTAAATCAAATGTTCCATATGTGATTACTTTTCTCATATCACACCTCCGTGTCTTCTATCTTACTTTGTTTTCTCTTCGTATACTTTACTTACTTCTTCAATCGATCCATGAGAAATGATCTTTCCTTTTTCAAGTAGGATTGCCTTATTACATAATCTCTTTACCTGATCTAAAGAATGAGATACAAATAATACTGTAACTCCCTTGTCAAACATACTCATGATCTTTGCTTCACTTTTCTTTCGGAATTTCGCATCTCCGACAGATAATACTTCATCCAGGATCAAGATATCTGGTTCCACCAATGTTGCAACAGAGAATCCAAGTCTTGATTTCATACCTGAAGAATAGTTCTTAACTGGGACATCTATAAATTTGCCCAGTTCTGAGAACTCTATGATCTCATCTAACTTCTCATCTAAGAACTTCTTTGAGAATCCAAGAACTGCTCCATAAAGATAAATATTCTCACGTCCTGTATACTGTTGGTCAAATCCAGCACCTAATTCAAGCAATGGAGCGATCTTCCCCTTGGCTGTCACAGTTCCTTCCGTTGCTTTTAATACCCCTGCAATAACCTTTAACAGCGTACTCTTTCCAGCTCCATTCAATCCAAGGATTCCAAGTCGATCCCCTTTGTTAAGGGTAAAATTAATATCTTTTAATGCCCAAAATTCATTATATGAAATCTGATGTTTCAATAACTTGATCACATAATCTTTCAGATCATCAACCTTTTCCTGACTTAAGTTAAACTTCATTCCAACATGTTCAACTTTCAATACTTCTTTCTTTGCCATGATACCCTCCTAAATATGCAGAATGAATTCATCTTGCTTCTTATAGAAGAAAATCAATCCTACAATAACACTTACGATTGCAAACACGATGGATGCAGCTAAAAACTTCATATTCATCGGCATACCAAAAACAGCCTGTCTAAAATTATGGATCAAAAGATATAATGGATTACATTTTAAGATCCATCCAAAACCTGATTTTAATAACTTCTCTGGTTTGTAGAAAATTGCTGAAGCATACATAATGATCATTAATCCTACAGACCATAAATATTCTAAGTCTCTAAAGAATACTGCCATCGTAGATAGGATCATTCCAACTCCAAAAGCTGTGATCAGTAATAAGATCAATGGAATGATCGCCTGTGCCAGATAAATGGTTGGATATACCTTCAAAACAATAGATACTACTACCAACACGATCAAAGAGATAGCAAAAATAATATAATTAAACAATACACTGGATAATGGATAAATATATTTTGGCACATATACTTTCTTGATCATTCCTGCATTCGTCCTGATCGCTTTCATCGCACCATTTGTCGCAGATGAAAAGAAACTATACATCAAACGTCCACATAAGATATATACTGGGAAATGTGGATCCTTGTTTCCAAACAATGTACCAAATACTACACTTAGTACGATCATTGTCATTAACGGTTCTAACAGTGTCCATAAAATACCTAAATATGATCTTCTGTATTTTAACTTAACACCTTTCTTTACAAGTTCCCATAAAAGGAATCTGTACTTTTTAAAATTTTCAATATAAGATTTCACTGTACTTCTCCATTTTGATATTTTTAATTTACACCTTGCTATTATACTATTCCTTAACAGATTATTCAACTATCTAAAATCTTCCGATCAAAAATTTAGCTTTTGTATTAACAAATGTTATTATTGAATATTCAATGATCATCACAAGGATCATTGCCCCAAGGCAGTCAATATAATATCTCCATGCCATGATCCCTGGCATTCCTGATATGATCTTCCATCCTGCAGTTGCAGTAGAAATAATATAAAACGGTCTTTGTGTACACATTAATATCAAAGAATTCTTTCCAAAATAATTCAGTATCGTAAATGTAACATAATCTTCAAGAAATTCAAAGACAAATAGTGCTCCAAAAGATCCAATGATTCCTGTAACAAAAAATAGTGGTGGGTGAATACCTAAAGACATATTATTTAAATCTACACCATTATTTTGCTGTGATAAAAAGATATTTCCAATTGTAAATACCAGTCCGATCATAAATCGGATTTCTCTGGATGTTACTTTACTGAATAACATACATCCAATATGTCCTATCTCCAAGAACCATAATGCGATCAATGCTTTACTGATCGGTAAGATCAAAAATGATATTCTTTCAAATGTTAATGGATCCACTGAAACGATCAAGTGTCTGATAAAATAAGACTCCCAAATTCCAAAAACAGGTATCACGATCAATATCACGATCCTCATCCATTTCGGAAGATATTTGATAAGACAGAAAAACAGGATCTCCGCAATAAATAACACCGGCAAAAACCATAGTGCAAATGTTCCTCTTAATGTGATCGTTGCCAAAATATAAGATTTGATCGCCGGAATATCAATTCTGTGTTTCATGATCATCGTTGCAAATCGAAAGCCAATCGACAAAATACTAAACAATACATATGGCAGCATCAATGATTTCAATAACTTTACTGAATATCCCTTT
>OQVH01002303.1_pt1 | contig 10223 bp, 9 predicted proteins | sample 1691641 | NCBI WGS metagenome assembly OQVH01 (sample SAMN03418286, study PRJEB22391) | human gut metagenome | biome: human-gut; feature: organic feature; material: feces | host: Homo sapiens | place: Italy | collected 2013-04
TTCCGTCAAAATGCTTGATGAAACGGCTTCTTACGTATTCTATATCCATGATATTATTTTTTTAAGGTGAATAAATCTATTACCTATATTGTTAGTTCTGTCTGTCAATCGACTTTAATGTCTTTATTTACGTTTTTGCAACCAATCAGTCCATAGAACAACAGATATGCAAGAGCTGCAATGATCACCCAATAGCTTGCCATGAAACCTGCCATGTCTGCAACAACTCCTTGAATAACGGGAAGAATACCACCGCCACATACTAAAACCATGAACAAACCGGAAGCGGCTGCCAAATATTTACCCAAACCTTCTACTGCCAGATTGAAGATACCACCCCACATAATAGAGGTACACAGACCAACTAATACGAGATACATAGCATTGATGGGTACTTCTGCAAGTCCGAAAGATAAGCCGCCAGTGGCACTCTGCTGAAGCACAGGCAGATTTACGAAAGAATTGGTAGAGGAGAAAATAGCGAGGAATACCAGCAACAGACCCAAAGCTGAAGTGAATGTAAGCATTGTCTTGCTGGATACTTTAGCACCTAATGATGCACCTGCCAGACGACCTATCAGCATGAGGAACCAATAAGTACCTACTACAAATCCAGAAATGGTGGATGCAATACCGGCACCGCCTTTTTCCACAGGGTCAGTCAGGAATAGGTTTAGTGTACCCGGTACGCCAACCTCAATACCTACATATACAAAGATTGCAATAGCTCCCAAGATGAAATGGCGGAATTTTAAAGCGCCGGACATCAGTTTGCCGATCGGTTCCGTTGCTGTAGCAGCATTAGGTTCCGGTATAGGAACGAACAACAGTACGAGGAATGCAAGTGCAAATACGGCCATCGCTGTGTACATTACAGGGAATATCTGAGAGATGGTAGCCTTTTCAATAGAGCCTGCAATGAGGATACCTACGAACATCGGAGTAATAGTTGCCATTACGGAGTTGAAAGAACCGCCGATCTGGATTAACTGGTTACCTTTGTTCCCTTCACCGCCCAACTTGTTCAGCATCGGGTTTACGACCGTATTCAGCAAGCACATAGAGAATCCTGCGATAAATGCACCGAACAGATATACGGCAAATGCTATTTCAGGGTTGGAATGTCCGGATAAGAACTGGATACCTACTCCTATAAAGCCGATAGCTACTGCGATAAGCGCTGTTTTTTTATATCCTACTTTCTGCAATAGAATACCACTTGGTATTCCCATTACTGCATAAGCAATGAAGTTGCCGAAATTGCCCAACATTCCTAAGGCATTGGATACGGAAAACTGATTTTTGAGTACAATTCCCATAGGAGCAGCCAGGTTGGTAACAAATGAGATCATACCAAAAAGGAAAATCATCGTTATGATTGCGATGAGTTTACCATTCTGTTTTTGTTGTGTCATGGTTAATAATTGTTTATTAAGTTTATAATCAGGTTAGTTATTTCTTTTATTCTTGTACACCGAACTTATAGATGGTTATCTGCTGATATTCATCTCCGGGGAGCAATACTGCCGATGGGAAATGTGCCTTATTGGGAGTATCGGGGAAGCATTGTGCTTCAAAGCATACAGCGCTTCTTGCGGGGAATGTTGCCCCGTGAGCACCGGTGAATCCTCCCAGCCAGTTTCCCGTATAAAGTTGCAGGCCGTTTTCTGTAGTATATACTTCCATTGTGCGCCCGCTTACGGGTTCTGTACAAGTGGCGGCAAGGCTCAGTTCACCGCTTTCCGCTTTATTCAACACATAGCAATGGTCATATCCGGCTCCGTTTACCAGTTGCTGGAATTTATCGTCAATACGCTCGCCGATGGCATGGGGAGTACGGAAATCCATAGGTGTATTTTCTACTTTCAGGATTTCTCCCGTAGGAATAGATACCTCATCAATAGGTACATAGAAATCGGCGTTGATGGTAAGGATATTATTCAGAACAGTAGGTGAGGGGTTGGAAATACCAGCGAGATTAAAGAAACCGTGATTGGTTAAATTTACAACTGTAGCTTTATCGGTTGTGGCCCGGTATTCTATAACCAAGGCATTTGCTTCATCTTCCAGACGATATGTCATTTCTATTTCTAAAGTACCGGGGAAGCCCTCTTCACCGTCGGCAGACGTATAATTGAAAATGACGGTCGATTCATTGGGCTGAACCGCATCCCATACGCGGGCATGGAAACCGGTTGGTCCGCCGTGCAGTGAATTGGGACCGTTGTTGACAGTCAATTGGTGTTCCTCGCCATATAAAGTGAATTTCCCATTGGCAATTCGGTTTCCATAACGGCCTATCGTGGTGCTCAAGAAAGGTTCGGGACTGTTTATTACGTGTTCTATGCTGTCATGTCCTAAAATGACATTGGCAAATTTTCCGTTTTTGTCGGGCACCATAATCGAAAGAATTGCACAACCGTAGTTGGTTACCGCCACTTCCATGCCCTGAGCATTTTTGAGGATATATAAATCTGTTTTCCTGCTGTTTATATTCTTTTGAAAGTCTTTTCTGTCCAAACCGGACAAGTTACTTTCTGTCGGAGTTGTGTCTGTCATATTCATGGTATTATTTAAATTTTCTTGCAAATAAAGAGAAATTCTTTTGTTCCCCCAAGTAATTGAGAGGAAATATGGGGAACATTTTATGAAAGTTTAGCGTTTGACAATTAGAATACAAATTGATATTTTTTGTATGTTTGTCGCGTTAATCTAAAAAGTATTGTAACAGTATTGAATTGTACTAATTAAAAACAACAAATGTATCCTCTAAAATTTGAGCCCATCCTGAAACAGACACTTTGGGGTGGCGACAAGATTATCCCATTCAAACACTTGAATGAAACTCTGCCGAATGTAGGTGAGAGTTGGGAAGTTTCAGCAGTAGAAGGTAGTGAATCTGTAGTTGCCAATGGTGCGGACAAAGGGTATACTTTACCCGAAATGGTTCGTAAATATAAAGAAGAGTTGGTGGGCGAAGCGAACTATGCACGGTTTGGAAATAAATTCCCGCTACTGATAAAGTTTATTGATGCAAAGCTGGATTTGTCCATTCAGGTGCATCCGGGTGACGAACTTGCAAAGAAACGCCATAACAGTTTCGGTAAAAATGAAATGTGGTATGTCATTGCTGCCGATAAAGGTGCAAAATTGATTTCCGGCTTTGCCGAGGAGATAACTCCGAAGGAATATAAAGACCGGGTGCACAATGGAACATTTGCCGAAGTGCTTCAAACTTGCGCCATAGAGCCGGGAGATGTGTTTTACGTCCCTGCCGGTCGTGTACATGGCATTGGCGCCGGAGCATTCGTTGCGGAAATTCAACAGACTTCCGACATAACTTATCGTATTTTCGACTACAATCGTAAGGATAAGGACGGTAAATCCCGCGAATTGCATACCAGTCAGGCAATGGATGCCATTAACTTTTCCGATGTGCAAGACGATTTCCGTACCGAATACGAACGTGTACAGAATGAACCCGTTGAGATGGTAGCGAGTCCTTATTTCACTACTTCTGTATATGACATGACGGAAGAGATTACTTGTGATTATTCGGAACTGGATTCTTTTGTTATTTTTATCTGTGTGGAAGGTTCTTGCCGTCTGACGGATGACAATCAGAATGAGATTACCTTGCGTGCCGGCGAAACGGTTCTTTTGCCTGCTGCTGTTCAGGAAGTAACAATCGTACCGGAAGGCCAGCGGGTGAAACTGCTTGAGACTTACGTGTAAGAGTTGATATTATTACTGTAATGAAGTTAACATCATGTAGCCAATGGTGTTAACTTCTTTTTTTTTGATATGTTCTTTTAATTTCCAGATATTAAACTTCTGTCTTTTTCTTCTCTTTGGCAAATGCCGTAATAGGATGTTTCCTTTTGGCTACGATTTCACTACAGCATGTGGTGTGTATTCTTTAACCATGTGCAACCATTTAATTTTTTATAGCCGGATAACCGCGAAATAGCATTGATTTCTTTGGAATTTATAATTCTCATTTGCAGTAAGGTGAATATAGGTTTGCCATAATTGTGCGTTTGCTTATTGTTGGCATGTCCCAGTGCGGGTAGCGGAAACATCTTTTCGAGACTTCTTTCTTCCGTTATGACTTTTTCATCATCTTCTTAGTTTTGTTTTATGCTTTATGATGATTAATGATGAAAAACAATTAATCCTGAAAATCATTTTTATCGGTGATATACACCAACAAATCAAGCTATGTATTTCCTTTGGTAGAGGTGTATGAAGAGGTAATGTGATAGTAGCATAATATACTATGCCAAAAAAGGGAAAATGTTTTTTAAACGTTCGTTTATTGTGCGCAAAGATACAACCTATTTTTTTAACGGGCAAAATGTTTAATAAGAATATTTCCAAACAGAAACTATTTTTTAGACAAATTACTTTAAATCAATTTATTATCCACGCTTCAAAAGACCTCATTACTATTTTATTATTTATATAAATACGTCTATTGAACTTCTCATTAAAAAGAGTGTCTTTTAAACGAACGTCTAAAAGATACTTTCTCTTTTTAGATTATTAGTTCTCAGCTTTTTATAAGCTAAAAACTAACATAACTGTTTTTCGACTTCTTTTTCCGTGATGGTAGGAAGTTCTAAAACAATATGAATGCTAACTAAACTATTGGAAATAACTGCATTACATGACTTGATCGGTAAGTATTACGCTACTCCGGTGTCCCTAAAGAACACCCTTTTTACAAGGCTTCATGTTATTCCAAATCTTGCATTATCACAGATTAATGTCCCGTTTATCAGTAAATAAATCATCCGAGTTACAATGTAAACCCGATATGCAATTACCGGCTGAAAATGAAGGAAGTAATTGTTGGTTTGCGATTCGTGTTTCTTATAGCCGTGAATTAGCGTTAAAAGCAATTCTGGATGCCGAGAATATTGAGAATTTCATCCCGATGCGTTATGAGTATATCATGAAATCGGGGAAGCGCGTCCGTAAACTGCTTCCGGCTATTCACAATCTTGTTTTTGTTTACTCTACCCGTAAACGTATAGATACTTTGAAAGACAGGCTTGAATCGTCCATGCCTATACGTTTTATTATGAATCGTGAGCATTGTCGTCCGGTTGTAATTCCCGAATCGCAAATGCGTAGCTTTATTTTGGTGGCAGGCAATTGTGACGAAGCGGTTCTTTATGTAGAGCCGGCCGAATTGCATTTGGTTAAGGGACAGAAAGTACGTATTACCGGTGGTGTTTTTGAGGGAGTAATCGGTGAGTTTGTCCGAATCCGCCACGACCGTCGTGTGGTGGTTAATATAGAGGGTGTCATGGCTGTAGCTACTACCTTTATTCCGCCTTCTTTGGTAGAACCCATAAAAGAGTAACCTTTTTTTAAAGCATTATAATTCACAAATCATAATTCACAAATTAATGGATTCATTATTTTCCTTAGCCCATCGTCTTCTCACTTACGGGCTTGACGGGAGTCCTATCTATGTAGACGAATTTACACGTTTGAACCGTGAAGTTTACGAGCAGGCATTGGAGCTTTATGGCACTCGCGGCAAGACTGTTGAGTCCGAAGCTGAGCTTTGTCTTGGCCTTTTAGCAGCTTTTGCCGCTACTATTTACGATAATGGTCATAAGCAGCAATACATTCAGCGAGTATTGGACCGTAGTTGGGAAGTCCTTCCTAAACTGTCTGCATCTTTGCTCAAAGTTCAACTTCTTGTCTATTGTTATAGCGAAGTTTATGATGAAGAACTGTCAAGGCAAGCTCATAGCATTATTGCCACTTGGGATAAGGCAGAATTAACTTTGGAGCAAGTGGATATAATAGAAGAGCTAAAGAGTTTTGAAGAAAACCAATACCCTTATGAAGTGATAGAATAACTTCATTCACCAACCTAAACTATTCAACTATCTAAACTAAGACTTTTTATTTTATGGAACCGATTGAGAAAGATGATCATTTTATTCCTGACGGAATGAATGCTTTCGAGCGCAATGTGAAACGTATAGGTGATTGTTTTCTTGCCCTTGGTGCACTTATTGTTTTTTCTCCTTTATTTTTGATTTGTTATATTGCCGTGAAAAGTGAAGATGGAGGTCCTGCTATTTTCAAGCAGGAGCGTATCGGTAGGTTCGGCCGTCCTTTTAATATCTATAAGTTTCGCAGCATGAAGCTGGACGCAGAGAAGTATGGCCCTGCTCTCTACGCCGGTGCAAAAGATCCCCGCATGACGAAAGTCGGCAGGTTTCTTCGCGATCATCATCTGGACGAACTTCCCCAGCTTTGGAATGTATTCTGTGGTGATATGGCCTTTATCGGCCCCCGTCCCGAACGTAAGTTCTTTATAGACCAGATTATGGAGGTGGATCCTCGTTATCGTTATTTATTCCAGATTCGTCCGGGAGTCACTTCGTATGCTACACTTTACAATGGCTATACCGATACTTTGGAGAAAATGATTCGTCGTCTGCGTTATGATTTATTCTATTTGGAGCATCGCTCCTGGGGTTTTGATACCAAGATACTTTTTATGACGTTTATGAATATTGCGTTCGGGAAGAAATTCTAAGATTTTTTCATCAAGATAAAGGGAAAATTCAATTTCAGAAATCTCCATCTTTTAGTGCTCATTAATTGATAATAAGTAAATTATTAGTAGTATCAAACCATGTGAAGATCGTAACATGGAAAAGCAGATGACAAGTGAGGTGGCAATGATGTATGAGGCATCATTAAAGAATTTCCTAATTATTACATCTTGAACTTTACATTATTTTTAATGTGTTTGGATCTTCTCAAACTGTCAAGAGTTAAAAATAAACGGGTAACTTGTAATGTTTCATAAATAATATATAAATGCAATTTCCTCAATAATATAAAGGTTATAAGCATTGTTTTATATGGATAAGACAAAGAAAATAGCTGTAAATACAATCTTTCTATGCTTTAGAATGTTGGTATTGATGTTAATATCATTCTATAGTTCTCGGGTTTTATTGAAGGAGTTAGGCGTTACAGATTTTGGTATTTATGGATTGGTAGGAGGGGTTGTTGCCATATTTTCTTCTTTGCGTGGCTTGTTTGCTACTGCTACCCAAAGGTTTCTTAATTACGAAATGGGTAATGACAATATAGGGGCTCTACAGAAAGTCTTTAATATGAGCATACTCATCAATGTCATTATAAGTTTAGTTTTTTGTATAATAGCAGAGGGTATCGGGTTATGGTTCCTGAATAATAAACTTGTGATAGATTCCGCCCGCATGGTATCCGCCCATTGGGTTTTTCACCTCTCGATATTGGCATCTATGGTTTCAATCATGACTATACCTTTTGATGCTGTGATAATAGCTCATGAACGTATGTCGTTCTATGCCTTTATATCTATATTGAATGCCTTTCTGAGGTTGGGAGCCATTCTTATTCTTCCTTTCTTTGCAATGGATAAGTTACAGTTATACTCAATGCTGATATTGGCAGTGTCTTTACTGATGAGGCTGTTGTGCTCTATCTATTGTAAAGTAAATTTCGAAGAGTGCAAATATAAATTTTATTGGAATAAGAGTCTGTTCAAAGAAATGGGAAGTTTTGCCGGATGGAATTTTGCAGGAAGTTTTGCCTATTCATATGTTAACGAGGGACTTAATATTGTACTGAACCTTTTCGGTGGAGTTGTGGTGAATGCTGCCCGAACTATCGCATATCAAATAAAGAATGCAATAACCACGTTGTTATACAACGTGATGTTGGCAATTCAGCCGCAGGCTACACAACTCTATGCAAAGGGTGAATTCAATAGCTTTTTCAAAATGTTATTTGTCGGAGCTCGAGTGGTTGTTTTCTTTTATTTGTCTATAGCTTTTCCTGTATATTTTTACATAGAAGATATTCTATCTATTTGGCTGACTACCGTTCCTGAGCATACGATTGCTTTTGTACGGACTATATTAATCTATCTTGCCATTCGCTCTTTTCACGAACCGATAGATATATTTTATATGATTATTGGCAAGTTGAAAGTTTACCAGATAACGGAATTTATTGTATTAGGTGCTGCACTCCCTTTATCTTATATTGTTCTGAAATATACATCTTTACCACTATATAGTGTATTTATTATAATGGCGATAGTTGAATTTATAAATTTTTTCATTATTCTTTATATAGCGAAAAGGATAGGGCGTTTTGATTTAGAACTTTATGTAAAAAAGGTTTTTGTGCCGTTTTTTTATACTTTCTTCTGCATGTGTTTTTGTTCATATTTGATAAATATTATTTATAATTCCTACGAATATACTGCGTATTATTGTATCCTGCCGATACTGATAAATGTTCTTTGCTTTTGTGGTATCAGTCTTATGTTCGGATTTAATTTAGAAGAGAGAAAAGCTTTGAAAAGAATAATTTTGAGAAAATAAGCAAGTATGTATAATTTGACTCTCTTAACTTCAAGTAATCGTGATAAATATAAAACAATTATCCCAACGGTATAAGATTTATGATTATAACATAGGTCTTATAAAAGCGACGCCTACGGATGTCATCTTCGGAAATTTTGATTTATGTAGTGTGCATTGGCTGAAGCATAAGTATCGTGATAGAATGTTTGCTGATCCTTTTATTTTGAAAGAGACGGACGACACATTGGAAATTCTTGCAGAGGAAGCACTATTTCTTGGGGGAGCGGCAACTTTGGTAAAACTGACTGTTTGTACTAAAACGTTTCAATTAGTAAGGAGAAAGAAAATACTGTCCATAAAAAGCCATCTGTCATATCCGTATATTCTTCGTTGGAACGATAAAGTCTACATACTTCCTGAAAATATAGCATCGGATAAACTGAAACTGTATTGCTATGATGAGGTAAGGGAAGAGTGCATCTACGTGAAAACGTTGTTGGATATGCCGGTATCCGATCCCAACATCGTTTATGAAAACGGGAAATATTGGTTGTTCGGTGGAAAAAAAGGCTGTGATCAGGAAGAATTATATTTATGGTGTTCTGATGATAATATTTGGGGGAATTACTATCCCAAGGAGGGAGTCTGTGTGAAGAAGGGCCTTAGAGGTAGTCGTATGGCAGGTGATTTTTTTAGAGTAAACGGTCAGTTGTATAGACCTTCGCAGGATTGTCTGGAACATTATGGAGCAGGTACGGTTATCTGGTGTGTTGATTCTGTATCTTTGGACAGGTATGAAGAAACAGAAGTAGCAGTTTTATATCCTCAGCCGAGAAGCAACTATCCTGATGGCTTGCATACTATTAACTTTTCGGACAACTGGTGTGTGATAGATGGATTACATATAAAGCCTGATTTTTGGAGGGGTGGATTGTTAAGGTTGGATAAGAAGTTTGGACTTGGCTTTTTTGATTGATGAATATTCTTTTTGTAAATACATTTGATGTCAGTCCCTTTTTGGGAGGAACTGAGAGAATTACCGATACATTGTGCAGGGAGTTTAGGAAGAGATGTCTGTGTAGATGTTATTTAGCTTATTATGAAGGGATAGACAGCCTTTATAAGAAGACTGTTTTTGATGGAAGACTATGTCTTGGAAGCAGGAAGAATGTGGCGCTTTTGATTGATTATATAGTAAAGAAAGATATAGATGTAGTATTGCTTCAGGGGCAGTTAGGATTAGCAAAAGGCATAAGGCAGGCAATCGGAAAGAAGATAAAGATAATATTTGCGCATCACCTTTATCCTGGCGTAGAGCGGGAAGATGTTTCGTGGAGTAATAGTGTACTTAAATGTTGGAAAAGCCGGGGGCTTATGGCGAATATGTTAAGGTTGACGGCTTATCCGATATTGAAAGTAAAGCATTTATATGCGCTTCCTTTGAAATATAAAGATACCTATGACTATTCGGACAAAGTGGTTCTATTGTCGTCTGAATTGATACAACCTTTTACAGCTTTCGGACATATAAAGGATACGGATAAGTTCAGTGTGATACCCAATACTCTCTCGTTCGATATATTTTTTCGGGTTATAAACTGCATTCAAAATGTAAATCAACGCTGTGGAGAACAAGTTACTGAAAATCCAATACAAACCAACTCCACCCGGAACCAGGAATGTAAAATATGTTGAGAATGCAACTGTAAAAATTGTTACCCCCCATTGTCCCAAAGCACCCTGCTCTTTCTGCAACACGTTCGCCTGATTCTGGCATGCACAAAGTAAAACAGTAGAAAGACAGCTGAACAGTGGAATAAGAAG
>OQVH01002304.1_pt1 | contig 10218 bp, 10 predicted proteins | sample 1691641 | NCBI WGS metagenome assembly OQVH01 (sample SAMN03418286, study PRJEB22391) | human gut metagenome | biome: human-gut; feature: organic feature; material: feces | host: Homo sapiens | place: Italy | collected 2013-04
TGTCCACCTTATATCCACCCTAATTTTCATGTTGCTTTCATGCCATATCAGGTATTTTACTGTGCCAAATCTATGCCACTTAGCACCCCTATGGGCATATTATAAACATTTTAGTATCTTTCGTCTACAATTATTTTACTACAACTACAATATTATATGGAGGTTTATCGTGAATTATCAATTAGAATTAAAACAAATTGTGGATTTTCCACGCTGCCGGATTTACCGGGAATTTATACAAACCCTTATGAAAGACAGAAGCATCCGTACCAACGGAGGTTCCTGTCTTTTTTATTTTCTCATTTTATGTTCTTATGCAAATTACAGTTCCTCTTATCGGAACATCGAACACCTTACTTACAAAGTTGTTCCTGGAGAATGGATCTGTTCTCTTAAAGAACTACAGATTCACTTCCGCCAAAAATTCCAGCACCAGGTCATATCCATACTGGATACCCTGGTAGAGCAAAACCTTCTAACCTACTCACTACACGAAAAAAATAAGATTATCCAATACAAGATCAAAGACTGGCCAAAAGATAATACTGCCCTTTCCTATAATTACCCATGCAAAAAAGACATCGGGTTTTTCTTTTTTCCAATCGCAGATGTTCATAAACTAATCGGACTAGGAAAATGTTCGGAAATGGATGCTCTTTTGGATCTTTGGATTCATGCAGTCTATAATGATCCATCTGTGCAAGGCTCTGATGCCGGTCCGGTAGTATATTTTCGCAATCAGACTGGAAATCCCTTGTTCAGTTATCAGGAACTTGCCAGACGTTGGAAACAGTCGAAATCTTCTGTGTCCCGTCTGCTTAAAAAACTTGAAGATACCGACATGATCACACTGATTTCCTATTCCGGGAAACATGGCAGCATGGTATATCTACGTAATTATCTGTCCGTTATGTTTAATATCAGTGATGTCATGATTGATAAGGAGGAAGTTGCCATGAAAATGCAACTGCCAATACATATACCCGAAGACACCTTGCCTGTTAAAAACAATTCTGAATGCGTTTCAGAATCTATTACTGACGAACAAATCATCGTTTCACAGGAAGGCTCCTGCGTTCCAGAATCACACATCAAAGCCATTGTTCGCAAAGTCGCTGAAATACTGGAAATACAAGGCATTTCTTGTTGTAGATGCCCCAAAACAAAGTATATATTATCTCCTTTATCAGCCTGCAAGGATAGTATATATCTATATTCACTACGTATTATCTGCCCCTGGGGGAAAGCCGCCTATCAGTTTGAGTTAAAACTAAAACCGGAAAATCCCGCCGTCACCAACGTCCCAGGGCATACTCCGCCTCTGCAGCATACCTTACCTGCCTTCACTGAAATCCCAGAAGTTCTGTTGAAAGGAGGGGTTGTATAATGGCAAAGAAAAATCACCACCCTGTTTCTGCTGAAGTAGAAAATAATCCGCTGTACCATGATACCTATAAACTGCTCCGTTGTTACCGGGATTCTACTTATAGCCTTATGGTTGCTGTCCGGCAGGTGGAAATTCAATTCCAACTGGAATACAACACCAGTGTAGACGAATTTCTAGATTCCATCTATGCTGCAGGAGCAGATCTGGGAGACAGCCAGATTGAAGAATGGGCAAAAAGCATTGCCCGCAGTAACAAAATGATAAAGCTGCTTCTCTCTTCTGTGGATCTGCTCCGGAAAAATCATAAACATGGGGAAGAATATTACTGGATATTATATTACGCCTTTCTGTCTCCCCATGAACTGAAAAACACAGAGGAAATCCTGGAAGAGTTGGAAAAGCACGTTCCCAGTATCTCCTACCGGACGTACTACCGAAGGAGGCAGGCTGCTATTAACGCTCTTAGCAGCATACTATGGGGATTTTCTGCAAAGGGGACACTGGAAACTTTAAATAAGTTTTTCCCAAAATAAAATCGACATTTTCCATATAGGCACTCATTCTCTATATTAAAATGAGTGCCTATAAAAATTGATTTTCCCAATTGTACCTTTTACAGTAGTTATAAGTTTCCAAATACCACATCTTGTTCTATTTATATTTATTTGCTATAATATGATAGTTGAAAACCAATAATTTCTTTACAAAATAGGGGAGATTTCTCTAATTTTACCTATTATTTCAAATGACTAACGGAGTGAAAGAATTAGATATGCCTAAGGAATTTAAAAGTGTGGCAGAACAATTAAAAGCAATGTACAATGCATTGAAAAAATGGCCATTCATGATGGGGATAACCATTCTTATGTTTGTACTTCTGATTTCGTCAGAATACTTGACAGATAATGAGTTTATACTTTTTTTACAAATAATAGGGTTTGCTATAAGTTTTGCATTCATAGTAATGATTTTAAAACTTGATAAACACGGAAAACAATATTTGAAGAAAATGAGTTTTTTTGCCAGCTTATGGTTTGCATCCTGTCTGGCTCTTGCAGATTTCAATCAACCCACTCTTAAATTAATCATCCAATTATATACTGCCTTTCTTTTCATTTTTGATGCTTGTATTATTCCCGATTTTCTCTCAAGCATTGATCCTCAGAAAAACAAGAATGAGTGTGTTTCTAATGAGCTAAAAGAAAAAATTGAGAAATTAGAAAAAGAAATTGAAGAACTCAAAAAGTTCGAGAAAAAGACAGACTAATAACTTCTTGAGTGAGTTCTACTAAATAATTACAAAACTATAACATCGAGAATACTTGGAAACTTAGTAAGCGCTTAATTTTTTGGTATGATAAAAAAATCCCCGACTACTTTTCAGTAGCCGGAGCACCTTGACAATTCACATATGATTGATTTGATTCGTTTGCACGACGTTCGATTTCAGCTTTGACGGTTTCGTTCCATGGCGCCAGAAGTTCTAATTCATCATCACTCATCCTGTCATCAGGCAGTTTTTCCAGCAGATAGGTAAGATAGTGATAGACGTTTACTCCATTGGCTTTTGCCATTTCTACCATTGTGTACACGATAGCGCTGGCCTGGGCTCCGTTTGGTGTATCACAGAACAGCCAGTTTTTACGACCTACTGTAAATGGGCGAATCGCATTTTCACTGAGATTATTAGAAAAACTGCAGCGGCCGTCTTCCAGATAGGTGGACAGATAGGAGCGGCGATTCTGAATGTAGGTGACAGCTTTGTCCATTCTGCTTCCACGGATAGGGTTCTGCTGATCAAGCCACGACAAAAAGCCTTCTACTACCGGCTTTTCTTTTTCAAGGCGAGCCTTTTTAATAGCATCGAAGGAAGAATACTTTGATCTGATCACATCTTCCAGATGGAAGAGCTGGTTAATGTACAGCATTCCCTGTACGGATGGCTGGGTATAATCCAGCGCCTTTCCCTTAGGGATGGCATCTGTCAGATATCTTCTGATGTGTGCCCAGCAGGCTGTGCGTTTGGCATCCGGTACTTTATTGTATCCGCTATAGCCATCACACATCAGATAACCCTTGAAGCCGTGAAGAAAATCTACGGCATTGTCCCCGGCCCGGGTCTCCGAGTATTTATAGAGGATAATAGGCGGTCCTCCGTCTTCGCCGCTGCGGAACAGCCACATATATGACTTGGTCTGTGCACGGCGTTCTGGTTCATGCAGAACCTGAAGAGGCGTTTCATCTGCCATCACGAATCCACGTTTCAGAAGTTTCCTGTGGAAGTATTCGTACATAGGAAGAAAAAACGCTTCGGAATTCCGGAGCACCCAGTTTGCCATAGTAGCTCTGGTGATCTCCACTCCATACTGTTTCCAGTCCTTTTCCTGACGGTAGTATGGGAGACCATTACAAAACTTCTGGTACATTACCCAGGCAACCGTTCCGGCAGAAGCCATTCCATAAAGCATATGGGCTCTGCCATCTTTTCCTTTTTTGATGACCGGAATATCCTGAAGCCTGCACTGCGGGCACTCATAGCTCTTACTGTAGTATTCATATACCTTCAGTTTTGCCGGTACAAAGACCAGTTCCCGGCGGACAAACTCTTCCCCGATTTCTTTCAGCGGGATACCACAGACAGGGCAGAGTTTCTCTTCCTCAGAAAGTTCCAGATACTTTTTTTCAACAGGAACTCCCTTAAAACGCTCCGCATCTGTAGCTCTTGCTTTTCGCTTTTTTGCTGTTTTTTCCGGAAGAATTGCTTCAAGATCCTCTGCTTCTGCAGCTTTCGGATCCTGTTCCAGTTCCGCCTCATTGAAAAAGTTTAACTGGCCTGGAATATCAAGGGTCCTTTTTTCGCTGGAGGTGCCAAACAGTTTTTTGCGGAGAAGGTCTATCTCTTCTTTCAGATTATCCCGCTCCTGGGTGAGAGCTTCTTCCCGTTTATTGGCAGCATCGACAGTTGCCTGAAGTGTTTTTATCATCTTTTTGAGATCGTTTATCATGTCCTTCAGCTCACGGAGCTGGATATCTTTGGAACTGTCTGCCACTGCTTTTTCCTCCTGTTTCTGATGTTTCCATTATACCAGAAAACAGTGGCTTTTCCCAGCAAAACAGCGAATTTACCAGACCTTGAAAGTGCCGAAAATACAGCAAAAAGCAAGAGTTTTATGTGCATCTTTTTTATGTTGCCTTGATCGCTTTGGGCTGCTCAATATCAATGCCAGACATCAGCCAGTCGAACTCCCGCCATGTAAGATTCCGGACCTCAGATTTATTCCTGGGCCACCGGTAAGATCCCTGGGCGGTCAGTCTTTTGTAGATCATAACGATCCCGTCAGGTTCTTTTAAAATAGCCTTGATACGGTCGCATTTACGACCGCAGAAAAGAAAAAGTGCATGGTCGATCTCCATCGAAAACTGTTCCTGGATGATCGCACATAATCCATCAATGGACTTGCGCATATCTGTTCTGCCACAGACGATATAGATTGCATCAACACTTGAGATGTCCGCTAACATAACGACTCCTTAAGCGTATCCATAAGCATCTTCAGAAGTAACGGTTTAATCTCATTACTCATTCGTATAAGCAATCCGTCTGCTTCGATTTCAATCGTATGTGAATTGTCAAGGTGCATAGGTCTGTTTCCATTATCTGGGATCAGTCCTGCCGGAGAAGACTCCGGTTCTATAGCAATCTGGACTACATCCTGTTTATGGGATGTAAGGTCAAGAGTGCTGGCTTTTCCAACTGGATCCGGTATCTGACAGACTTTTTTGCGGAGACGGGTAACTGCATTGTAAAAACAGCTGGGAGATATCCCATGCTCATTACACCATGCAGCATCTGTCAGGCCACTTTGTCTGCATTCGGTTACCAGTTCCATCCATTCGTCCAGGGAACGCCCTGGAGCACGTTTCTTACTCATAATGAAACCTCCAAATGTAGTAAATTTCTATCTCCTATCAAGCGGAGTGTAGTAAAAATCTATTTACTATCATTATGAGTTCAAAAACGTAGACAGTAAAGCTACCCAAGATTTAAGCGCTTACGAAACTTATTTCTCTCTAAATGTGCTTTAAGATGATTAACTCTTCATCTTATCATTTTTAGTAATTAAACATGTTAAAACGTTTCCCCCTCCATTGCAAGAACATAGAGTTCCTTGAATATTTCTATTCTTAAGAATTCTATGTTCTTGAATAAATAAAAGCTTAATATAAAAAATTTCACCTTATTCGCTGCATGCTGATGGTTCTATATAATCTTCCTCATTTCCTATCCTTCTTCTATATGCTACAGTTCCTCCTTGTCTTTGCATTGCCCCTATTCGCTTCTCAACCTGTATAATATCCTCCATGCTAATTAGCGGATGTGTTGTAAAGAAATAATCACTGTTGGCATACCATAATAAATTATCAAACATATCTTCTTCAATATGTATATTAAAATCTTCCTTTTCCCACCATAAATCTGAAGGCAACAATAATAACCAATTCAAATTACACACTATTTTATATGAAAGGGATTACATGTTTATTAATACCTATTCGAATCATTACCAGCAAACAATTGACCACTTTCATGGAGCATACGCTTTTCTTAGTAACTTCTATCCTTCCCGGATATATTACCGGGGCTACTGGTATGCAAATAATGAGGCTGCTTTCCAGGCACAAAAGACCATTTCCCCTAAAGAACAGCTTCAATTTACCAAATTAAGGAATCCAAAAGATGCAAAAAAACTGGGAAGAGAAGTGCAGCTCCGTTCAGACTGGGAAAGTGTAAAGCTTATGTACATGTATGAAATTTGTATGTGCAAATTCATGCAGAATCCTACCCTATGTAAAGCATTACTTGCTACTGGGAATTGTCACCTTGTTGAAGGAAACAACTGGGGAGATTACTTTTGGGGTTCTGTAAATGGTCATGGCGAAAATCATCTGGGCAAAATTCTTATGGATATACGTGCAAAGCTTCAATTTGAATGTTAAAACATAATTTATCCAATTTTGCACTGTATGAACTGCAAATATTTTGCTATAATGAAAGATAGATTTTAAAGAAAGGATTTGTGCTTATGTATCTGAAGCGTTTTGTCTATGACCGTCTTCTGGATTGGAAAAATGAAGGAGGTCATAGTACCCTGGAAGTCGGTGGAGCCCGTCAGGTTGGAAAAACCTACCTGATACAGAAATTCGCTGACGAAAACTACAAACACAAAATTTATATTAACCTGTTTGAATTAAGCGGCAAACAGTTTATGGAATGTTATAAACAGGCAACCGACTGGACACCTGGAACAAAACGGCGGGAGCATCCTCTCCACGATGCCTTCCAGTTATATGAACCGGACTTTATTGATTCTGAAGATACCGTCATCATTATTGACGAAATCCAGGAGTCTTCCGAAATTTATAACCGTATCCGGGAGTTTACACGTCACTTTAAAGCCCATTTCATCATCACAGGAAGCTACCTTGGACGGATTTATGATCCAGAATTTCGTTATTCCAGCGGAGATGTCACAAAGCTTACTATCTACACACTTTCTTTTGAGGAATTTTTGATGGCCTATGACCAAATCCTGTATGAAGATTATAAAAAAATACCTTTTGTTCCTTCTAGGTCAGAGGTCTATGATCGCTTAAAGGAAACCTATGAGCTGTACTGCCAGATTGGTGGCTATCCCAAAGTGGTCGAAAACTATCTGGAGAACCGGAACATCGTAAAAGCTCAAGGCGAACTCGTAAAAATCATTGATACCTTCACCAATGAATCCATTCGCTATTTTACGGATATTTTGGATACCAAAGTGTTTACCCATATTTTCTTTTCCATCTGCCGTATTTTAAATCGTGAAAAGAAAGGATTTTCAGAAGACAGCATTAGCGAAGAATTGCAAAAACTGGTAACCAAAGACTACTCCAGCAATATTTCAAAGGCTACCTGCAACCGTGCTATTAGCTGGCTGTACTTTTCCGGAATCATTGGATTCTGTGCAAAAATAACAGAAATGGATATTCTGGATTTTAAGTCCGCAAGCCGCTGCTATTTCATGGATATGGGACTGGCAAACTATTATCTGACACGTACCGGAACCGATTCCCGTGTACTTGCAGGCACATTAAATGAAAATTATGTCTATATCAATCTGAAGAAACGCCAGGATTTTCCACAGGAAATTTCCTTTGAAACCCCTGCTTTTGCTACTTACCGTGGCGGAGAAATTGATTTTGTGGCACAAAGCCTATCTTCTTCCACCCGATATTTGATAGAAGTCAAAGCTGGAAAAGGTACTGCTTCCACTGCCCAGAAAGCCCTGGCACAAGGAAAAGCAGATAAGCTTCTTTATTTAAAAGGAGCAACCAAAGGTGGTATAGACGGTAAAACAGAAACACTGCCTATTTATTTACTGGAACAATACAAATTTAATTAAGTTTATGTTTACGAAGAGACTACTTTCCAAGTGGTCTCTTTTTTATTTAGGAGGACAATAATATGAATTCAATAAAAGAATTAAAAGAACAATTAGGATATGAAGAAATCGGTCTCGATGATATATTTGTATTTCATTGTACTCAATGCGGAAAATGTTGCATAAATCTTTGTTTCTTTCATGTGTGTACCACCTTTCTTAAATTTATTTATCCATAAACAGCCAAAGCTGATTGTGGCAATCCTGCCTTTCATTAGGGCATAAAAAAAGAATGAAAAGTGAAGTATTCCTTCGCTATCCATTCTCATATCCCTGATAATATTACCGAAAAAACAAAAGTGCCGCTATTGCCCCATAAGGACAGATAGTGACACTTTGTACAATCATAAACAACTTATGCGGAATAAGCAGCCTTACTGCTCTCCTTGAGTCTTCGGATTTATACAAATCCAAAACTCCCCCTATGGGTACGCATAAAATTAACTATAGCAGTATAGTAGCACATGATATAGTATATGTCAATCTTCATGCACAATATATTGTATGTTTTTAAATACTATGCTTTGCATATATGACTTCAATTAGAATATTGAAATATCACGTATCCCATCTCTCTTTTTTCAAGTTTATAGAAAAATTTTTAATAAAAAGTACATAATCTGTTCAATCTGAAAAAATCTCAGTTAATTACTTAATGAAATTGTTAAGACAAAACCAAGTCTTACGCTATTGTACCTTGATAATTTTATACCTTATCAGGAAATGTATATAGGTGCTGCAGATAGTGTCGCATAAATGCACGCCTGCAGCTTGATGATTACATAGTAACACCTCATACGTGCATGAAACATGGCATAGGAAACGGTTTCCTGATATGTCTACCCTTTCATTATGCGAACAAATACTTATTCCGCAAAAGTCTCATGGTTGAAGCTGGCAAATTCAAACAAACCAGTCTGGATCGATTAGAAAAAACATACGAAAATCATTTAAAAGATACGGATGCTTTTAGCAAAACATTTTCTAATCTGACTGCTGATGATATTACAGCAACGATTAATGCCAAAAAGGAAATCCTGAGTTATTCATCATTAAAGAAAATTTACTTATTTTGGTCTGCAATGATTAAAACAGCAATTTCTCTCGGCGAACTGCCAAAAAACTTTTCTGATATTTTAAATCGGGTGATAATGCCGGAAGAATCCGTTCTTCCTGTAGAAACAAAGGAAATCTCAATCATCCCACCAGAACATGAGCAGATCATAAAAGAAATTGCAATGGAACCCAGTCCAAATAAAAACGAACGCTATTTGTATAGATATGGTCCTGCCATTGTATTCCTTTTAAACACAGGTTTACGTGGTGGTGAATTGCTTGCATTAGGTCAATCTTCTATCGTGCCCTTTTTAGGACGGCGTGGCATTAAAATCACACATACGCTTAGCAGGGTCAAAAACCGAGAAGTCGGCTCAAAAAAACGGACTAAAATGATTTTGACTCCTCCAAAATACCCAAATAGTTTACGGACTATTCCATTAAACAAGGAAGCTGAATTTTCACTATCATGTATGATGGAGCTATACGATAAAAATCGGGTTTTTCCAGATTTGATATTATCTACGCAAAATGGTGTCAGCCCTACAATCCAAAATTTAGCCAATACGCTAAAGAAAATTTGTAAGCGTGCTGAGATTCCAGAATATAATCTTCATGCACTACGGCACACTTTTGCAACAAATCTGATCCGGCAGACTCACAATATGGGAGAAATAAAGGAAGCTGCTGAAATCATTGGCGATAACTATGAGGTGATCATGCGTACTTATGTTCATACAGACAGTGAACGTAAGGTAAGTTTAATTGATGCTATGATTGCATAAATCTTCCGCTTAACAGAGGAAATGGTTGTCTACAGTATGATGGCACAGGCTGTAACAAGCAAAATTCTGCCACCTTATCGTCCACCTTACGAAACGATTTTACTTGATTTTATAAGGTTTTTAACGGTTTTTGGCGGACATATCTATAAATATTAAAGCATGAAAACTTATATTTTAGAATTAATTTTTTAAAAAAGGGAATTGGATTATGGAAAAATGGACTTGTAGAAAAAATTGTGAACTTTTTCTTTCCTATAATTTTGCCACCTTATTTTTTTAGACAGAATTATAGGATTTTGAAAAAAGAAAAAGCCTCGAAAACCTTGATTTTCTGGGCTTTTTAAGAGGCGCAGACCGGATTTGAACCGGTGAATACTGGTGTTGCAGACCATTGCCTTACCACTTGGCTACTGCGCCGTATTTAGTTATTTTGCACAATTATTGGGTTTGTAGCTCCCCCTGTTGGACTCGAACCAACGACACTGCGGTTAACAGCCGCATGCTCTAC
>OQVH01002307.1_pt1 | contig 10210 bp, 8 predicted proteins | sample 1691641 | NCBI WGS metagenome assembly OQVH01 (sample SAMN03418286, study PRJEB22391) | human gut metagenome | biome: human-gut; feature: organic feature; material: feces | host: Homo sapiens | place: Italy | collected 2013-04
GTTCAGCCATATTTATCTTTTTTCTTTAATTTTTTTATGGTACTGTGTCTTCTTTCCTTTATCAGTATCATTATCACTACTTGTAATAATGTAAAAAAAGAAATCGACTTGAAAATGCTTGATTCAACACAGCAGACAATTTTAAAACAGGAGAAAGAAATTGAAACTTTAAGAACTAAGATTCTTGAAAAGCAATCCTATATCCATTCACATATCGACCTTGCGATCAATCTGTGTGAATCTGGAAATTATGATGATATGACAACTTTGATTTCTTCACTTTCCTCCCATGTGAAGAGAAATTATCCTGATACTTATTGCAAGAATGCTTTGTTGAACACTTTGCTGCAAGAGAAAAAAGCAATTGCCGATCAGTTAAATGTCAAATGTGAATTCCGGATTCTTCTTCCAGATCATTTTGATCAGACTTTTTCCGATTTCACGATCACCAGCATTTTTTCAAATCTGCTTGATAATGCTTTGGAAAGCTGCAAAAACTGCCATAAGCTTTATCCACAAAATGATTTTCTTTTTATCAAATTGTCAACAGATTTTAAGGCAAATATGTTTATGATCCGTATGAAAAACTCTAAAGACCCTAAAAATATTTTCTTAAATAAAACAACCAAAGAAGATTCTTCATCTTTGCATGGGCATGGTCTTTCTATCATAGAAAGCATTGTCAAAGACTATGATGGAACCTGCCAGTGGAATGATGATGGAGATTGTTTCGTGTCATTAATCATGTTGAAACATACATAAAAAACGATTTATATGTAATATTCGTTTTCTTCATAACTTTCTATTCGTTGTATAATAATATCATCTGTAGAAACACATATGATCATTGAAAGGAGGGGAATGTGTTCTATGATTTCAGGTCTGTTTTATTACATGGTAACCATATTTAATATTATTTTTCCATTTCATATATTATTAGAACGATTTTCACATAGAACCTTCTCTCCTTCATTTTATAGGAGATTATGGATTTTTTATGCTGTCTTACTGTCATGGATGATCTTTGTTTCGACATCAACATCCGCTACATTTACAGCATTTTTTATTTACCCATTATGGATCTTTCATATCTTTTTCTTTTTTACAGAAGATCGGTCCTTTCAGGTATTCTTATTTTTTATTTTTTGTATCAGTATGATTTTTATTGAAGCGATTGCTGTTGGTATCTTGATGGTTTTTAATTTTATATTTCCACAGCTTCATTTAGCTGTTTTATATGTAGCACTGAGCGGAAATACGATTTCCATTGTTCTATGTTCTATCTCGCAGATGATCCTGGATATTTTATTATTACCTCGAATTTTTAATATGATTGAACGCAATCGGCACCTGATCAATATAAAGTTATTCTTCTTTCTTGGTCTTCCTGTCCTTTTTATGGTTATTGCAGGAAATATTTTTATGTCCATGCCTGAACCTTCATTTTCGTATGGATGGTTTATCATTGCTTCTGTGATCATTTCCATAATCTCATGGAATTTATTTAATCATGGACTAACTTTGCTGAAAGAATTAGAAGAACAACATTTGAAAGAAGCGCACCAACGTCTGACCTTAGAAAAAGAAATCCATCATTTGCATACACTTGATGACGAATATCAGAAACTTTATCGTTGGAACCACGATACCTCAAATCATCTTCTTGCCCTTTCCTTGCTTGTGGAACATGGCGAATATGAACAGGCATTATCCTATATTCAAGAACTGAAAGACTCTGAAGGGAAACATTATGAAACATCCGAATCTGTATAAAATTGAAAAATATATTATTCTTATTTGTATTTTTTCGATCCCGCTGCATGGAATCGTGACAAATTATATGCGCCACAATCCGGCATTGTGGAACCACTTTTTTCATGAATATAATCATATTTTCTTCTATGATTATATGTCTCTTGCAATGATCATAGCATTTGGTTCCTTTATCGGTCTTGTATTCCATATTTGCAAAAATACCCGTAAAACTGCTGACTTTAAAAATGCAAAGAGCACACATCAGATAATGCAGAAACAACAGCATGAATTAGAAAATCTAAAAAAGACGATCCTTGAAAAACAGGCGTATATTGACCAATATTTGGACTTTGCCATGGAACTTGGAAAGAATGCACAATACGAAGAAATGGCTGTATTGATTTCTTCTCTCACATCACATGTGAAAAGAAATTATCCGGATTCTTTTTGTAAAAATGCTTTATTAAATACATTACTTCAGGAAAAAAAAATCGTTGCTGACCATTCAAAAATTCATTGTCAGTTTCGCGTCATCCTGCCAGAGCATTTTGATTCTTATTTTTCGGATCTTACGATCACAAGCCTTTTTTCAAACTTATTAGATAATGCGATCGATGCCTGCCGCTTATGCGATCCCTCGCAAACAGATCTATTTATCTCGCTGACAACGGATTTTCGGGCAAATATGTTTATTGTACATATGCAAAACAGTAAAAACCCTAATGAGATATTTGCACACCACACAACAAAAAAAGAATCCTGTGTTCTGCATGGCCACGGATTAACTATTATAGAAGATATCGTTTCACAGTACCATGGAACTTACAAATGGCTTGATGAAGGGAATTTATTTTCTTCTCATCTTCTGTTCCAACTGCCAAGCGATTGAATACATACAAAGGAGATTTATAAATGATCCATATTGCAATCTGCGAAGATGACCCAATCTATCTACATGAACTTGAAAAAACTATCAAAGAAATAAAAGGACTTTCTGCCGAGATTCATCCTTGTTCCTCCCCAGAGGAACGTTCTAAATTATATGGGAAGAATTTTGTTCCTTATGACATCGTCTTAATGGATATCGAACTCCCTGAAAAGTCCGGCATTATTTTATCTAAAAAAATCTTGCAGGCAGACGCCTCGACACAGATTATCTTCATCACACAATATCTTGAATACTGCAGTGATGTGTATGAAACGGAACATGTATATTTTATTCATAAGTCCGATGTTAAACAATATCTGCCTCGTGCGATTGAGAAAGCAATCTTCAATCTTAAGCAACGCAAAAATAACTATCTGACAATCTCATGGAACCGCAGAGAACATAATATTCTGTTAGATGATATTGTCTACATGGAGCGTAATCTCCGTACGACAACCATTTATTGTACATCTTCCACTTATCATACCTCTGAGAAACTTGCCCTGTTACTTGAGCGTCTAAACCAGAATTTCATCTGCTGCCATAGGAGCTATCTGATCAATCTAAATCAGATTACGGATTTTGAAAATAATCTTGTGACTTTGGCTGGACAATATAAGATTCCAGTCAGCCAGAAGAGAGCGGTGGAGGTTAAGAAACAGTTTTTGAATATGTTTATAAAGTAGAGAGTTTTTATATCTCTACTTTTTTTCTATGCAATAAAAAAACAGCCAGAAATCACACCTTCTTCAAATATCTCTTGTGACTTCCAGCTGTTCCCTTGTTCATAAGATCGTCAATTTCCTATTCTTTATTTAATTTTAATCTTCACGGTTGCTTTCTTTCCACTTCCATCCGTTGCCATTGCTGTAATCTTCACTGATTTCTTCTTTCCTGCTTTTGATGCCTTTACTTTTCCTGATACGGATACTGTTGCATATTTAGGATTGCTGCTTGTCCATTTCAGTTTCTTGTTGGCTCCTTTGCTTGCTGTGACTTTGGCTTTTAGTTTCAGTGTCTTTCCTGCTTTCACCGTTTTCTTTCCAGAAATCTTAACTTTCTTTACGACTCCTTTCATGACTTTGATCGTAAATATTGCTTTCTTTCCGCTTCCATCGGTTGCCTCTGCTGTAATCTTTACTGTTTTGCCTCCAGCTTTTTTCTTGATCGTTACCACGCCGTTTTTATCCACAGTTGCGACTTTCGAATTACTTGTTGTCCACTTTAATGTTTTATTGGAAGCATTCTTTGTGATGTCTGCTGTTAATTTAATCTTCTTTCCTACAGCAATCTTTGTTGAAAGCGCTGACAGTTTGATCTGGCTGACTTTTATCTGCTGTGTCTGCGGAGTTGTTGTTTGTGCTGAGTTCTGTTCCGGTGCTGGTTTCTGCTCTGATGTCGGTTTCTGCTCTGGTGTTGGTTCTGGCTCTGGTGTCGGTTTCTGCTCTGGTGTTGGTTCTGGCTCTGGTGTTGGTTCTGGCTCTGGTATTGGATCTTCTTTAGAATCTGGTTTAGTCTCATCATAATCTAACATTTTTTCCGCTACATATGGAGCTCTATATTTCCATATAGTTCCATCTTTTCGAATCAGCAGTGTATCACTTGATGAAATTTTTTTCATATCCACCACATCTGTCAAAATAAGATTTCCATAAATGTAAGCTGTTCCATCATCCGAAATTCCAGTAAAGTGACTATTTGTATAGGATATCTTCTTTTTTGTATAATACAACTTATCGTCCTTTTCCGTCCAATCTTCATCAAAGTAATACCAGTCACCATTCATATCCTGATATATACTTGAATCATATGGCGTTAACTGTTTTACATTATCCGCAATTTTAACAAATGTATATCCTTCATCACTATAACGATAGTACGTATATAAAGTATTTTCATCCATAAAGTACGGATTATTATTTCCATCTCGTACCATTTTTAATTTTCCATCAAATATTTTGACACTTTTTCTCGTCTTCCAATCATATTTAATCGTTGTACCATTCTTTAGCACATAATAATCGGATGATAACATGGTTTCTACATCTGATAAGACAGGATTCTGTTCTTTTATGCGCTTCACTGTCCCATCTTTGTACAAGATGACATAATCATCTGACCTTCCATATTCATCAAATATCTTCAGATCTTTTACATTATCTTGTATCTTTTCTGGTTTATTCTGTTGATTTATGCGATACAATATTCCTTCTTTTGTTAAAAAGCAATTATTTTCTGTCTTTTCAATATCTAAATCTTGTTTTTTTAACTGCGTATTTCCTATTGCTGTATACAACTCATTTTCTTTGGAAATCTTTGTTTTCAATACAAAATAATCGTCATCACAATATACATAATTGGCAACATACGACTTGGCATTCACAGCTAATTTTTCTTTTGAATTCAGATCATAAACCACTCCATTTCCCTGTACAACATTCACTCTGGAATCAGGATATCCATTTTGCGTCAATTTTGGTAATTCATCTGTTTTTCTCTCTGTGCCTGTTGGCTCTAGATCCTTTCCATTTTGAACTTTAACATGAATCGTTTTTGTGGCTTTCCCATCTTTTGCTTTTGCTGTGATTGTAACATCAGTTTCACCTCGTTTTATACATTCTCCGTACTTGTTAATAATCGCACTATCATTCGCTTTATATGTATAAATACCATTGTCATCATCATCGTCATCATCTAAACCTATAACGGAAACATATCCAATTGAATCATCTAAATTTTCTTTTTCTTGCAATGCTAAGTCTGTAAATTTTTGATAATCTAATAACTGCTTTGCAGAAACATTTTTTGACACAACTAAATTAGAAATTATATTGCGGTCCAATGTAGAAATATCCGTAACTTTAGGGCATTCCCCTATTTCTAAATCTTCTAGGTTTTTTAGCTTGGAAATTTGATGATAATGTTAAGAATTCCAGATTTTTAAGATTCTTAAAGGAATTTATATTATCAAAATCTCCTGTTAATTCTAAATGTATAAGTTCTTTTAATTGTCCAATCGTAGAAACATCTTTTTGATCTACTCCTTTTAGATTGAGAAATTTTAATTTTTTTAAATCTTTTAATGCATCTATATTTTGAACTCCATCATCTGAATCAATCTTTAGATTTTCTAAGTTTTTAATCTGATCGATTCCTGAAAGATCTACTTTATCACAGTCTTCGACTTCAACTTCCTTAATATCTTTTGCCTCATCTTTTGTTAAATAACCATCTTTATTTTTATCTCCCTGCCTTAACAGCTCATTATATAAATACAAATCGGATATCACTACCGCATCATCTGGTGCTGGCTCTACTTTTAATGCAATTTTTTTTACTGCTTCTTCCTCCTCATCTTCATCTGAGATAAAAATTAAATTTGAATTTTCTGTCGCTTTTAGTATCAAATCTTCATTGACCTTATTAACCTGTAGTTTGTTTTCATCCTCTGAATATACATTTATATCAAACTCTGTATTACCAATCTTAATCATGTTTTTAGGTTTAAGCACAACTCTGCAAGCAATACCCTTTTTTACTTTTTCTGGATCTAATCGCAAAATATCCAATCTATCTTTTAATGGTACACCCGTACCATCTAATTTTAAAGATTCCAAATGACTCATATTCTTTGCAAAATCAAGCTTTGTAATTTCTGCATTATCTTCCAAATCTATTGATTCACAATTCACCGCCTGATTCACTCCCTGCATATCTTCATCTGTCAGATTATGATCATATGCATACAGGTAATTTACTTCTTTTATCTCTTGTGAATCAATCTGACCATCTTTATTCTTGTCAACTAAATTTTCGTCTTTATCTTTTAATCTGCTATATACAACATAAGACTTTAAAGGAACGACTCCACTATCAGCTTTTTTCACAGTAAACTTTGTCCATGGTGTTTTTATAGTTTCATCTGAATTTTTTAATCGGATTGTTGCTCTTATTTTGACACTTCCTTCTTTTTTTGCAACTGGGACATATTTAGTCTCTTTAATTTCATCCTCTTCTTCGTCATCTTTGTATTCTTTTTTCTTTTCTATTTCCAAAATTGAACTATCTTCCAAATATTCCTCGTCATCTTCCGTCCAATTTGAACCCTCATCGATATATTCAAAGAATACATTTTCTATTTGATCTGATTGAATTCCTTGAAAATCATATGACTTAAAACTACCTATTTTTGTAGTCAGCGATGACGAATCAAATGAAACTGTCGTTGTTTTTTCTTGTACATTTTTGTTCTCTGCCGTCTGTGCTGCCATGATCATTGTATTATTTGATAACAGCATAGACAAACTCACAATATAAACCAGTATCTTTTTCATAATGTTTCTCCTCCGTTCTTAAAATTGTGTTTTATCACCTTGTGTTTTATAGTTTCGATTATAATAATCCCTTATCTGTTCCAGATAATTTTGGTAATTACTATCAAATTGAAGAATCGATTCATCTTTCAAATGATTTGCGATCGGATTTGTTTGCGTGTTTACTTTCTCTATGTATTGCTGTATCCAGAGCAATTCTTCTAAATACTGTTTCATCCCTTTTGTATCTGAATCTGCTTGCTTTTCTTGTAGAATACATGCCAATTTATCAATATAATCTTCGTAAACTGCTATATCATATTTTCGATTTTTGATTTCCTGCCTTTTATAACGCACCATAGCATTATAGTTATTTTCCCCATATGCAATTTCCGCTTTTACCCCATATGCCTGACTAATTATTTTATTTGAATGAATCAATTTGTCCGCCGATTCTTCTGCCTGATTCTTATCAGTTTCTTTTGATAGTTGTTTCATCCTGGCCGTTGTAAGTTCTGGCATGATCTTTAAGGCTTGTTTATATTTTCCTTGATATTCCAAGGAAGTTCCTATTCCTGCCCGTAAAGACAACACAAAACCTACAAATGTTAGCAAACAAAAGATTTTTATTTTCTTCAGTTGCAACTCCTTCTTTTCTTTGCATTGCATACACACGATAACAATCATCCCGATTGAAAGAAATTGAAGATTAAAATCCAAACAACTATGAATTGCTATGATCACTAACAAATGTTTTTGTAAATCTTGACTACTCTTTTCATAAATACTTTGAATAAATAATATAACTGCCAAGATCATTGCAATCATTCCACCATCAAGCCCAATTTGTAGAAAATCATTATGTACAAATTTTGTTGTGTATGCCGCACTTTGCACAGATGGCTGCAAAAAATAGTATCCCATATATCCTAAACCTGCTGGTCTTTTTAATAGCATTTTCAAGCCATCAATCTGATATAGAATTCTTCCCCATAATGTGCTGTTGTGTGTGAAGATCGTAAGATATCTTCCCATATTCTGATAACTTCCAGTGATCACAATTCCTATGATCGTCAATCCTATGATCCAGCCAGTCATAACGAATATCGTTACACGATTTTTCTTATCCACGATAAAAAATAAAAGATAATTTGTGATCATCAAAAAAAAGACAATCCTGCTTCCTGTAAACAAAACTGCTGTAGTAAGTATATACAATTTTATATACCACAGCTTACCTTCTTTCTTTTTTTCATATAGCAACACAATGATCCCTATTAACAGGTACAATGCAAAGGTATTTGAATACTGAAAAAATCCCCCTAATCTTGACGCTTGAAAAAATGTATGTTTCCATGGTGTGATATATGAAATCATTGATATGACCGCCATCACACTCGCAATCATTGGAATCTGCTCTAAGAGTTCAATTCTTTTCTCATATTGAATCTGCTCTACTAGTAACAAAAATTGCAGCAATGCGATCACTTTAATCAACCCGAGCTCACTCATTCCAGAATCTATTCCATAAAAAATAGTTCCAACATAACATAACATTATGCCAGTGACTATTATACATATTGTTTTCTCTGGTAGTATGATCTTCTTATTTTGAATTGCGATGTATAACAAACATACTTGCCAAATTACCGCCATTGCAAAAATAATCCAATCATAAAATCCTCCATATATAAATGGAACAAGTATCCATGATCCTTTTATGATTTTCATTATGCTTTGATTTTTCACGTTATGTATCCTCTTTTTGCATAGCTATATAGTTCTGTAAATTAATATGTTTCGATTACACAAGGCAATAAAAGTCTATCATTAAAATCTTTAAACTCCCTTTTCCGAATTACTTTTACTTTCATTCGTCCTTTCTTTAACGTTACCAGACGAACTCTTTCATAGACTTTATCCGCAGTCATGGCATCTGTTAATACTAATCCATTGCCACTTGTGTAATTATAAATAACCGTATGCCATCCATCCGCACTTCCTTTTACTTTTTTGTACTTTCCACCTTTATACTGGTAAATACGAATTGTTGATCCTTGTTCGCTTGCTCCATATCTTATGATCAATTCCGGCTTACCATCTTTATCAACATCACTGTATCCATAGTACATAATTGCTGGTTGCTCACCACCATCAAAAAATCCTATCTTATCTATTACTTTTTGTGATGCTTTTTTATATTTAGATTTCATCTTTTTAACACATTTCTCATTTGCCATCGCTGGTAAATTCTTGCTTAATTTTCTGACCTTTTTCATGTCATTCTTTTTATAAGCTGCTAAAATCTTTTTATACGTTGATTTTTGTGCCGCATTTACATTCTGTGGTACAAAAATGGCTATTCCAAACAATAATGTAATCACTGCTATAAATATCTTTTTCATATAATCTTCCTCCTGTCAGTATTCTTATTTAACTTTTTTCTTCTTGATATTTCCCCATGGTCCATAATATTTATGTCCATTCTCTGTAATATAGGCTCTGGCTCGAAAATAATAAGTTCCTTTTTTCATGTAGTATGTAACGTTTTTTGCTTTTTTCATATTCTTTTTCTTTGAATATTTTATCTGAATTCCATCAAGCTCTCCAGGATCTTTCATGATCACATTCACAAATCTTTTCTTTGCTGAATATGTTGATTTTGATGTTTTGATCTTTTTAATCTTTACTTTCTTTGGAGTTACAATCACTCTGCATTCTGCTTTAATCTCGTCATTATCTTTTGAAGTTGCATAAATTGTTGTAGCACCTGCCCTGATTCCTTTGACTACACCATTAGAAGATACTGTTGCAATCCTTGTCCAATCTGATTCCCATTTAATTCCTTTATCTGTCGCATTATTTGGAGAAATATACGCATTAATCTTCGCTGTTTTTCCAGTTCCAATTACTTTTTGTTTTGCAGAAAGTTCATTTTGAATATAGGTACAAAGAGTTCTTGCATGATCATTGTAATTTTGAATTTATAGATTCCACTTTCTGTATTCCAAAATAATCCGTTTCCACCAAATCTCGCGAAGTAAGTCCCTGGTTCTAATTCTTGTGTTACAGTACCTGATGGATCTCCCAACTGGTCACGTGTAACTTCCTCTTGGGCATCTGATTTCATAATGCAAAGAATCAGATCATTTTTCTGTTCTGTTTCAATCTTTACTCTGCTTTTGTATGGAACCACAAATCTGTAGTAATTAAA
>OQVH01002316.1_pt1 | contig 10179 bp, 10 predicted proteins | sample 1691641 | NCBI WGS metagenome assembly OQVH01 (sample SAMN03418286, study PRJEB22391) | human gut metagenome | biome: human-gut; feature: organic feature; material: feces | host: Homo sapiens | place: Italy | collected 2013-04
AGAAGCAGAGCAGAATTGCCGCTGAGGGAATCGCACGTGTTGCTGTAAACGGAAACGTTGCAGTTGTAGCAGAGGTTAACTCTGAGACAGATTTCGTTGCAAAGAACGAGACATTCCAGGAGTTTGTTCAGACTGTAGCAGATACAGCACTTGCTTCTGGCTTAAATGGTGGTGCAAATGGAGAGGATATCGACGCTCTTCTTGCTACAAACGGACTTAGCGAGCTTCTTGTAGAGAAGACAGCTACAATCGGAGAGAAGTTATCTGTTCGTAGATTTGCAAAGGTTACAGGTGATGTTGTTACTTCTTATATCCATGGTGGTGGAAGAATCGGTGTTATCATTGCAGCAAATGGTGCAACAGACGATGCAGCTAAAGAAGCAATCACAAATATTGCTATGCAGGTTGCAGCTATGAACCCACAGTACATCAGCAGAAACGATATCTCTGATGAAGAGCTTGCAAAGCTTAGAGAGATCACTGTTGACAGTGCATTAAATGATGCTACAACACTTCCAAAGCCTATTCTTAATAAGTTAATTGACAAGGCTATTAATGAGAAGCTTTGGAGCGATGATGATATCAACAACTTCAACGAGCACAAGAACAACATGAACTATGTATGGAACTTCTTATCAGATGCTGCTAAGGCAAAACTTGGTGAGCTTGCAATGGCAGACAAGGAGTCTATCGTGGCTGAGAAGATGTTCAATGGTTTAGTTGAGGGTCGTGTATCTAAGCAGTTAAAAGAGATTTGTCTCCTTGACCAGACATATGTTAAGGCAGAGGATGGAAAGCAGTCAGTTGCAAAATATCTTGAGTCAGTTTCTAAGGATCTTACAATCACCGAGATGGTTCGTTTCGAGGTAGGTGAGGGTATGGAGAAGAAGCAGGAAGATTTCGCTGCTGAGGTTGCTGCCCAGATGGCTGGAGTCTAAACTGTATCTTTATACTGATTAAACGAATGCTGTTCCGCAAAAGTTTAACTTTTAAACTTTTGCGGAATTTTTTTATCTTTACAAGATATAAAAATATGGTAAAATAGTAAGAGGAAACAAAACCAATCATAACGGGGGACGCATATGGACTCAAAGGATAATGAATTAGCCAGACAGCAGCAGGAGCGTCGCAAACGTGTGAGCCGGATTAAGACAGGTATTATTATGACTATAGCAATATGGATAGCAATATCTATACTTGCCATAGTTGTACTGGGTATCATGGTTGTCAAACTGAATTCGAGAATATACAAGCTTGAGCTTCAGTTAAATACAGCTATATCAAGCACAGTTACCGGTACTGAGTCTGATGATGGTGACATCGCTTCTGATGAAGAAAGCTCTGGCGCAAAAACTCAGGCTGTCGTGAAACAGCTTGAGTCAAAAGACAATGTGTATCATGATGGGGATACAAGAAAGGTATATCTTACCTTTGATTGTATTCCCGGTGATAACACCGGTGCCATTTTAGATGCCCTTGCCAACTGTGGTGTCAAGGCTACCTTCTTTGTCACAGCAGATACCTCCGGTAAATATGATGATGTTTATAAGCGCATAGTGCAGGACGGACACACTATTGCGATGGCTTCCTACAGTAATTCATACAGTAAAATTTATGAATCAACAGAGGCATTTACCGATGACCTGACACAGATTTCCGATTATATCACCAATCTGACTGGAATAGCACCGGATATTTATCGTTTTCCCGGTGGCAGCATGAACCAGATTAGTAATGTAGACATGGTTGAGCTTGTAAAGATACTCAATTCAAAGCATATCACATACTTTGACTGGAATGTCAATTCTGGTGATACGGCCGACAATTGCAGTGTCGATGATATTGTCAATAATGTCACCTCAGGTATTGCCAAATATGACAATTCAGTTGTGTTATTACATGATGATTCAAACAGATCAACCACGGCAGAGGCTATTGAGCCGCTTGTTGAAAGCATAAAAGCGCAGGGTGCCGAAATATTGCCGATTGATAATAATACATATAAAGTTCAATATATCAAATCAGATACTGTTGGATAAGATAATAAATGGAGGAAATATTCATGGGATTATTCAAAGAATTTAAGGATGATTTTTCTCAGGCTGTAAACGAGCTTGTACCCGGAGATGTACCTGAGAAAGAAGTAGAGCCAAAGGCTCAGACAGCTGACAATCTTGTAGTTGATACTATAGGAGAGAATGTTGACGTTGCATCAGAGCTTTCAAAGCTCGACGGATTACTTGAGCATGTCGAGGAGCAGCCGCAGGAGACAACTGTACCAAGACCAACTCCAAGTGAAAATTTTGCAGAGCATACAATCAATACACAAAAAGAGGAGCAGATACCACAAATGAATGATATACCACAGCCAGTAAATACACAGCCAGCAAACAATAACGTTTTATCAGGAGATGTACAGGACGAAACATCAGTCATCACAGCAAGTACTGTACTCACAGGAGATTTACAGTCATCAGGATCATTTGATATTCAGGGAACCATCAACGGAAATGTAATGTGTAACGGCAAGATTGTTGTTACAGGAACAGTCAACGGCAACACAAATTCATCAGAGTTTTTCGCTGATGTAGCTAAGGTTGAGGGTGAAATTGTTTCAACAGGAACTGTAAAGATAGGTGCAGGATCTGTTATCATCGGCAATATCTCAGCATCTTCAGCAGTTATCGCAGGAGCTGTAAAGGGCGATATTGATGTTCAGGGACCTGTTGTAGTAGATACTTCTGCAGTTATCATGGGTAATATCAAGTCACGTTCAGTACAGATTAACAATGGTGCCGTTATCGAGGGCTTCTGTTCTCAGACATACGCTGATATCGATGTTCAGGGACTTTTCGAGGGTAAATAAATATGAGTAGAATATTACTAAAATTAAGTGGTGAAGCACTTGCAGGTGATAAGCACCACGGCTTTGATGAGGCTACAGTCATTGAGGTTGCAAAACAGGTTAAACAGATTGTTGATAATGGTACACAGGTAGGTATTGTTATCGGTGGTGGAAACTTCTGGAGAGGCAGAACGAGTGAGACCATCGACCGCACAAAGGCTGACCAGATTGGTATGCTCGCTACAGTTATGAACTGCATTTATGTATCTGAGATTTTCAGATATGTCGGAATGAAGACAGCTGTTCTTACTCCGTTTGAGTGCGGCAACATGACAAAGCTTTTCTCTAAGGACAGAGCAAACAAGTATTTCGCACATGATATGGTAGTTTTCTTTGCCGGTGGTACAGGCCATCCTTATTTCTCAACAGATACAGCCACAGTGCTTCGTGCAATTGAGATTGAGGCAGATGGTATTTACCTTGCCAAAGCAATTGACGGAGTATATGACAGTGATCCAAAGACCAATCCTGCTGCAAAGAAGTATGATGAGCTTTCAATCGAAGAGGTTGTTGAGAAGAAGCTCGCAGTAGTTGACCTCACAGCGTCTATCATGTGCCTTGAGAACAAGATGCCTATGTATGTATTCGGACTCAATGAGGAAAACAGCATTGTAAATGCTCTTACAGGCAAATTTAACGGTACAAAGGTTACTGTATAGTAAATTGCATATAATGCATATCAGGAGGATAATATGGATTCAAGATTAAACCCTTTCCAGGATAAAATGGAAAAAACATTGAATAATCTCGAGGAAGAGTATGCAGGCATCCGTGCAGGAAGAGCCAATCCACATATTCTTGACAAGCTTCGTGTAGATTATTACGGCACACCTTCACCAATTCAGAGTGTAGCCAATGTAAGTGTTCCAGAGCCTAGAATGATTCAGATTCAGCCATGGGAGGCTTCTATGGTTAAGGAGATTGAGAAAGCAATAAACTGCTCTGACATCGGAATTAATCCTACAAACGACGGAAAGCTTATCAGACTTGTTTTCCCTGAGCTTACAGAGGAGAGACGTAAAGATCTTGCAAAGGACATCAAGAAAAAAGGCGAGGAAGCTAAGGTTGCTGTCCGCAATATCAGAAGGGATGCAATCGACAGCATCAAGAAGACCGGCAAAGAGGAAGGCATTTCAGAGGATGAGATTAAAGGCCTCGAGGATGACGCTCAAAAGCTTACCGACAAGTTTGTCGCAAAGGTTGACGCTGCGGTTGATGCAAAATGTAAAGAGATACTTACTGTATAGTATTTATATCACGTATACAAACAAGGGACATGTTATTCGTGTCCCTTATTTGCTTATTCCCGGTTTTACTGTTCACACTTAACTGTGTGACCAGCAAATAAATGATGCGTCATGATTGTAAATATATAATATGCATAAATGAAAGGAAATAAAATATGAGTACTCCGGAACATATAGCAATCATTCTGGACGGAAACGGTCGCTGGGCCAAAAGTAAGGGTATGCCAAGAAACTACGGTCATACAGTAGGAGCCAAAAATGTTGAGAATATATGTAAGGCTGCAAACGACCTCGGCGTTAAATATCTGACACTTTATGCCTTTTCCACTGAAAACTGGAACCGCCCTGAGTCTGAGGTAGCTGCACTAATGAAGCTTCTTGAAAGCTATCTTAAAAACTGTATAAAGACTGCCAATAAAAACAATATGCGTGTGCGCGTAATAGGTGAGATAAGCAGGCTTTCAGAGAATTTCCAGGAGAAAATAAGAAACCTTGAAGAAGTTTCATCAGTGAATACAGGTCTTAACCTGACAATTGCAATTAATTACGGAAGCCGAGATGAGATGATACGTGCTGTAAAGCATATGATAGCTGACCATGATGCCGGAAAGCTTTCAGCTGACGATATAGATGCAGATACCTTCTCATCATATCTTGATACAAAAGAGCTTCCGGATCCTGATTTACTCATCCGCACAAGCGGGGAGCAGCGTCTGTCAAACTACCTGCTCTGGCAGCTTGCATACGCTGAGTTTTATTTTACAGATGTTCCGTGGCCTGCATTTGATAAAAATGAACTCAAAAAGGCCATAGATGCATATAATAAAAGAGACCGTCGCTTTGGTGGATTAAAAGAAACGAACGACACGGAGGATAAATAATGTTTAAGACAAGACTGCTTAGTGGTATAGTTCTTGTAATTGCCGCTATATTTCTTATAGTAACAGGAAACGAGGTGCTTCTTTTTTCAACACTTCTGATTTCGTGTATAGGTATGTTTGAGCTTTTCAGGGTGTTTAAATTTGAAAAATCGCTCTTATCGGTTGTACCGTATATTGCTTTGATTTTATTTTACATCAACTTAAGGTGGAGCTTCATACCTGATGTAATGATGCTTTTCATGGGCTTTCTTATTGTACTGATGTTCGTGTATGTGCTTTCATACCCGAAATATGATGCAAAACAGCTCATGGCAGCCTTTTTTGGTATGTTTTATGTGGGAACAATGCTTTCATATGTCTACCAGATACGTACACTCAACAACGGACTTTACCTTGCCTTCTTGGTATTTTTATGCTCTTGGGGCTGTGATACATGCGCCTACTGCGTCGGAGTGCTGATTGGAAAGCACAAAATGGCACCAAAGCTTTCACCAAAGAAGTCTATAGAGGGTGCAGTAGGTGGTGTCCTCGGCAGTGCGCTTCTTACAGCATTATACTGCTTTATATTCAGAAATCATATGAATATAGACGGCACAGAGATTGCTATACTTGCTGTTATAGCTGCTGTTGCAGGCCTTATTTCAATGGTTGGAGATTTGTGCGCATCAGCCATAAAGCGTAATTATGATATCAAGGATTACGGACATCTGATACCCGGACATGGTGGTATTTTAGACCGCTTTGACAGCATGATTATCACAGCACCAATCATTTATTATCTGGCTAGCTTCTTTTTAAGTTAAAAAGTAACATTTAAGAACCATTGAAACAAAAAGCTAAGGTAACTATTCAGAACCACTGAGAAAAATATAAATCGAGGAATTATCATGAAAAAAATATCAATACTTGGTTCAACCGGCTCTATCGGAACACAAACACTTGATGTGATAAGAGAGCATGGTGATATGCAGGTTGTGGCACTTTCCTGTGGCAGAAATCTCTCCCTTATAGAGAAACAGGCAAGGGAATTTAAGCCACAGTTTGTCAGTGTAAGTGATGAAAACGATGCCAAAAAGCTTCGCACAAGCCTTGCGGATACTGATATCGAAGTAGGCTATGGCATGGACGGTCTCATTAGATGTGCCACCATTGAGCCTTGCGATATAGTTGTAACTGCAATTGTCGGTATGCTTGGCATTCGTCCTACAATTGCCGCCATCAAGGCAAAAAAGACCATCGCACTCGCAAATAAGGAGACCCTCGTTACAGCGGGCCATATCATTATCCCGCTTGCGAAAGAGTATGGTGTGTCCATTCTTCCGGTGGACAGTGAGCACAGTGCCATCTTCCAGTCACTGCAGGGAAATTCTATGAATCCGATTAAAAAAATTCTTCTGACAGCATCCGGAGGTCCGTTCAGAGGCAGAAAGCTCTCTGAGCTTGAAGGTATAAGGGTGGAGGACGCGCTAAAGCATCCTAACTGGTCAATGGGTCAAAAAATCACTATTGATTCATCAACCATGGTCAATAAGGGGCTTGAGGTAATTGAGGCAAAATGGCTTTTTGATGTCGATTTGTCGCAGATTCAGGTTGTAGTGCATCCTCAGAGTGTCATTCATTCGGCTGTTGAGTATGCGGATGGAGCAGTTATAGCACAGCTTGGTACTCCTGATATGCGTATACCTATACAGTATGCACTGTATTATCCAAGCAGACCGGCTCTTTCAGGTGACAGGCTTGATCTCTTTAAGCTTAAGGATCTGACCTTTGAGGCCCCGGATCTTGATACCTTTAAAGGGCTTGCTCTCGCCATGAAGGCTGCAAGGGCAGGAGGTAATATTCCTACGGCCTTCAATGCTGCAAACGAGAGAGCAGTGGCGCTGTTTTTGAATAAAAAGATTAAATATCTGGAAATAATCGATATAATCGAGGCATGTATGGAGAATGCATCATTTATTGAAAATCCTTCAGTGGATGAGATACTTGATACAGAGCTGTGCGCATATGACTATATCAGTAAAAGGTGGTAATTTTGAACATTATTAGTATTATTATTGCAATCATATTATTCAGCATCATAGTAATTTTTCACGAGCTCGGACATTTCTGGCTTGCTAAAGCAAATGGCATAAAGGTCAATGAATTTTGTCTTGGACTTGGACCGACTCTTTTTGGAGTGCAGCGTGGAGAGACCAAATACTCCATAAAGCTGCTTCCATTTGGCGGAGCCTGTATCATGGAGGGTGAGGATGAAAACTCAGGTGATGACAGGGCATTCAACAACAAATCAGTGTGGGCGCGCATAAGCGTTGTTTTTGCAGGGCCGTTTTTTAATTTTATCATGGCATTTATTTTTGCTCTCATTATCATCTGCTCTGTAGGCTATGACAGTCCAAAGCTTGCCGGTGTTATTGAGGGGTATGCGGCTGAGGAGGCCGGTATCAAGGCCGGTGATGAGATTGTAAAGCTGAACAATACGAATATACACTTTTACCGCGAGATAAGCCTCTACTCGATGCTTCACGAAGGTGAAACAGTTGATGTGACCTACCTTAGGGATGGCAAAAGGCACACCACCACATTGAAGCCTAAATATGACGAGACAACGTGTCGGGAAAACGTACAAAGCCCGGCTTTGGAAAGGCGCTGCTTTATAGCTGCTACGAGGTGAAATACAACATCTATACGACAATAGAGGGGCTTAAAATGCTCTGTACCGGGGCTGCCTCTGTAAATAACTTAAGCGGACCTGTCGGCATTGTAAAGAACATGGGAGACACCTATGAGCAGGCAGTTTCTATGTCCGGAGTATGGCTTGGCATATTAAATATGCTAAACTGGGGCGTGCTGATTTCTGCAAACCTCGGTGTGATGAACCTGCTGCCACTGCCGGCACTTGATGGTGGCAGACTTGTATTTTTGATAGTTGAAGCCATAAGAAGAAAGAGAGTAGACCCTGAGAAGGAGGGCTATGTGCATCTCGTTGGCATAGTGCTTTTACTTCTTCTGATGGTTGTTGTCATGTTCAATGATATCAGAAATCTAATAGTCTGATTTTATAACAGATTGGAGATATACACATGGAGACAAAAATAGTAAAAATCGGAAATAAAGTAATCGGTGGAGGAAACCCGATTCTCATACAGTCAATGACAAATACAAAGACTGAGAATGTAGCTGACACAGTTGCGCAGATAAACGCGCTGACAGACTTAGGCTGTGATATAATCCGATGTGCTGTGCCTACGATGGAGGCTGCAAGGGCACTTAAGGAGATTAAGAAACAAATCAGCATACCGCTTGTTGCGGATATACACTTTGATTACAAGCTTGCAATAGCTGCGATTGAAAACGGAGCCGACAAAATCCGAATCAATCCCGGCAACATAGGAAGCGCTGAAAGGGTAAAGGCTGTCGTGGATGTAGCAAAGGAGAGAAATATTCCTATCCGCGTCGGTGTAAACAGTGGCTCTCTTGAAAAAGACCTGGTAGAGAAATATCATGGTGTGACAGCAGAAGGAATCGTAGAGAGTGCACTGGATAAAGTGAAAATGATTGAGGATTTTGGCTATGATAATCTGGTTATCAGTATCAAATCTTCAGATGTTATGATGTGTGTGAAAGCACATGAACTGATTTCAAAACAGACGGATTATCCGCTGCATGTGGGAATCACGGAGTCTGGAACAATCATCAGCGGAAATATCAAATCCTCCATCGGTCTGGCACTGATCCTAAATCAGGGGATTGGCGATACAATCCGTGTATCTCTGACCGGAGATCCGGTGGAAGAAATCAAATCAGCCAAGCTGATTCTGAAAACACTGGGGCTGAGAAACGGTGGCATAGAGATTGTTTCTTGTCCGACCTGTGGACGTACCAGTCTGGATCTGATCAGTCTGGCAAATAAAGTAGAAACCATGGTGGCAGAATTTCCACTGAATATAAAAGTGGCTGTAATGGGCTGCGTGGTAAACGGACCCGGGGAAGCGAAAGAAGCGGATCTTGGTATCTGCGGTGGAAAACAGGAAGGTCTGATCATCCGTCGCGGAGAAGTGATAAAAAAAGTACCGGAAGCAGAGTTGCTGGAGGCACTGCGTCAGGAACTGATCAATTGGAGTGAATAGATAAATGGCAAAAAGCTTTTTTGAAGTATTTCCACAGTTAAAACTGGATACGGATCTGCATGGCATGCTGGATGATGCCACAGTTTCAAAAGTTTCCACAACGAGACAGAGAAACTCTTTGCGTATCTACCTTGGATGCGGCAGACTTTTGCCAAAAGAAAAAATATATTTTCTGGAAAGTGAACTGAAACGACAGCTGTTTCCACATCATACGATGAATATCAAGATCATTGAACATTTTCAGCTGTCTGAACAGTATACACTGAAAAATCTGCTGGATGTGTACTGGAGCAGTATTCTGACAGAATTTCATCGATACAGTCTGCTGGAGTATAACCTGCTGCGTCAAGCAAAAGTAGATGTGGTGGAGGAAAACACATTGCGTATCAGTCTGGAAGATTCTGTACTGGCGCATCAGAAAGAAGAAGAAATCTATCACATTCTGGAAAAAATATTCTCCTGCGGGATAGGCATCTATGAGAACCATTTTCTTATTCAGCTTTCTGGACAATTTCCGATATTTTTCATCATTATATCCCAGAATGATCAGTCCTTCTACATTCCATCTGGAAGCAATATCCACCACGTTCTGGATATTCTCCCCTCCGATCAGCATGATATAGTATCCTTTCATTTCAGCTTCCATCTGAATGGTTCCTACCAGTTCTCCTACAAAGGAGTCCTGCAGGGAGTACATTCCATGAGCCTGGGCAAAACCAAGTACCACGCCTATGATCCTGGAACCATGTCCGGACAGCATAACGGAACCCATATGCGGAACATAATTCTGTTCTTTCAGGATTGCCGTTATTTTATCAATGGTTTTCTGGGAAACTCTTTTCGTATTGCCATTTATTACATTTGATACGGTAGTCCTGCTCACTCCCGCCATATCCGCAATATCCTGAAGCCGGATCATCTGATTTTCCTGCTCATATCATGCCATTCTTCCCCGCCCCAAGCGGAACCGGAAATTCCGTTGTCGGTGTAGTCCATTTTTTTGTACATCTCTACTTTGT
>OQVH01002325.1_pt1 | contig 10141 bp, 10 predicted proteins | sample 1691641 | NCBI WGS metagenome assembly OQVH01 (sample SAMN03418286, study PRJEB22391) | human gut metagenome | biome: human-gut; feature: organic feature; material: feces | host: Homo sapiens | place: Italy | collected 2013-04
CGTATTTGTTGCCGCCCTTCATGCCGCGCTTGAGGCGTTCTGCCGTTGCAGGGGCAATCGGCTCGGAGATTGCCTTGTAGTCGAAGAAATACTTCTTGGACTTTGAGAACAGGAAAATATGCTCGTAGCAGCGGGCGCAGCGGTCTTTGACGCTCTCCGGCATGGGGTTATCCTTCATCCAGATGATGTCGTTGCGCAGATACCAGCCGGTATCACGGAGGGCAAAAGCCAGCATCCACGGAATGCCGATCATGTCTTTCGGCTTGCAGCCCTCAACCTTGTTGTTGAGAGCCACAGCCTGACCGTTTCTGCCGTTGGGGTTCTTCGGATCAACGGGCGGCAACAAATACGGGAAGCCCGTTCCCGGTCAGCCTCAGCCGCAGTCCATCAACCGCCCCCGTGAGCATGGCGAGATCAAGGATTGTGACATCAATCCGCTCCGCAACAAGCGCGATGTCTGGAAGATCAACACTGTTCCCTTCAAGGGCGGTCACTACGCAGCCTACCCTCCGAAGCTGGTTGAGACCTGTCTTCTCGCCGGTTGTCCCGAAGGCGGCATTGTGCTTGATCCCTTCATGGGAAGCGGCACAACGGGAATGGTTGCTGCGCAGATGGGGCGTCATTTCGTCGGCATCGAGCTGAACCCTGAATACACCGAGCTTGCCTACAAGCGGATTGGGGGTGAAATCTAATGGCGAAGGAACCGGAACTTAAAGCCCGCGACAAGGTTGTTCTGCGGATGAAGCGGGAGGGCGCGGTTGAGGAAAACCTGACGGCTGGCACCGAGCAGCGTGTGTCAAAGCGGCTGGAAGATGCGGAGCTGGTGAAGCCCGCTGAGACAGCAGAACCTTCCGAAGCTCTTTCTTCGGAGGAACAGAAAAAGGTGCAGATGCGCCGTCAGCAGCGTCAGTTTCAGACGGAACACGCCGAGGATAACGACACACAGCCGCCCTCGGAAACGTCCGTCACAGAAGAGAAAAAGGCAGAAAATCCACCCCAGAATGCACCTGAACCGCTGCCCTCGGAAACGCCGTTCAAGCCTCCAACTTTAGAGCAGCACGGCGTTTCTTCTCATACCGGCACGGTGATTGCCGAAACGGTTGTCACACACAAGCTGCGCAAGACCTCTGCGGTTGAAGCAGTGGATGCAGATGCTATTCTCACTCAAGCGGCGGAAACCGCCTCTGCAAAGCCGGTCTCGGACGATGCCGCCCCGCCCACGAAGCGGATGCAGAAGCTCGAAAAGAAGTCTGAGAAGGCACATGAGCGTCTGGATGCTGCCCGTGAAAAGCTGCCCACGCACAAGGTTCTCAAGAAAGAGCGTGTCTTCGATGAAGAGACCGGCAAGGGCAAAACCCGCCTTCATTTTGAGGATGAGCTGAAAAAGCCCAAAGGCAAAGGGAAACTGCAATTTGAAGCAGACAAAACCGTCCGCAAGGTCGGAGACACCCTCGTTTCCGGCATTCACGGCAAAATCCATGAGGTCGAGCAGGAAAACTCGGCGGTTGAGGCGGCGCATAAAACAGAGATTGCCGCTGAGACCGCTGCGAGGCATTTCCGTCATCATCGGGAAAGCAGCGTCAACAAGCCTTATGAGAAGGTCTCTAAGCTGGAACATAAGGCGGATGCTGCTGATGCGAAGCTCCAATATGAGAGAAATCAGCAGGAGCATCCTGAGATGAAAAAGCAGAACATGAACAAGCACTACCAGAAGCAGAGCATTAAGAAGGAATATGCCGCCGCTCGAAATGCCGGTTCTCAGTCCGCCGGAACTGCCACAAAGAATACCGGCAAGAAGCTCGGTGAGAAGGCGTCCGACAAGATCAAGGAGTTCTTTGAGAAGAACAAGAAGGTCTTCATCTGGATCGGAGTCGGAATTGCCCTTCTCGTTTTGCTTGGTGCCGGAATTAGCTCGTGTTCGATGCTCACCTCTACCGGTTCGTCGGTTATCGCTTCCTCTTATCTCAGCGAGGATGACGCGATGCTGGGCGCGGAAGCGCAGTATTGCCAAATGGAGCAGGAGCTGCAACGCTATCTCGACACCTACGAAAGCACTCACAACTACGATGAATACCACTTCGATCTGGACGATATTGAGCATGACCCCTATGTGCTGATCTCCATTCTCTCGGCTCTCCATGAGGGCGAATTCACGCTGGATGAGGTGCAGGGTACGCTCCAAATGCTGTTTGAAAAGCAGTACATCCTCACCGAAGAGGTCATCGTCGAAACCAGATACCGCACGGAAACCGACACATGGACGGACGCAGACGGCAACACGCACACGGAAACCTATCGCGTCCCGTATGACTACTACATCTGCAACGTGAAGCTCGAAAACTTCAATCTCTCCCATGTCCCGGTCTACATCATGTCTCAGGAACAGCTTTCCATGTACGCGACGTATATGTCGGTGCTGGGCAACCGCGAGGATCTGTTCGGTGACTCTCCCTATGTGGACAAGTACATCACAAATCCTCCTGCCGACTACGATGTCAACCCGGAATACTTGAACGACGAGAAGTTTGCGACACTGATCACCGAGGCGGAAAAGTATCTCGGCTATCCGTATGTGTGGGGCGGCTCCAATCCCGACACGTCCTTTGACTGCTCCGGCTTTGTCAGCTATGTTCTCACGAACAGCGGGCTTGTGAACACCGGGCGGCTGGGCGCACAGGGGCTTTACAACGTCTGTGCGCCGGTCTCAAAGGCGAATGCACAGCCCGGTGATCTCATCTTCTTTGTCGGGACGTATGACACCCCCGGCGTGTCTCACGTCGGCATCTACGTTGGTGATGGGGTCATGATCCACTGCGGCGATCCCATTCAGTACACATCCATCAACTCTTCCTATTGGCAGCAGCATTTCTACGCCTTCGGAAGACCCGCCTATTAAAAGAAAGGAGTTTTGCATGAATCCCAAGTATCAGAAAGTCCTCTCCGACATTGAGAAGGCTGAAAAGAAGAAGTCCGAAATCGAAGGACAGCTCAAGGAGCTGTACGACAAGAAGACGGAGCTGGAAAACCTTGAAATCATCAATACCGTGCGCTCTATGGTGATGGACAAGGATCAGATCATGGCGTTCCTGTCTTCCATGAAGGGCGGCACCAAGCCCACTGAAAATACGGAGGTAATCGACAATGCGTAAGAAGTTTCGTTTTCTGACCGTCCTTGCGGTCTGCGTCATGGTTCTGTCCTGCTTCTCGGTCACGGCGTTTGCCTACGCCGATGATACCGAACAGAACCTTCCCGTCACGGAGGCAACTCAGCCCGAACAGCAGCCCGCAGTCACTCCCACGCCGGAAAAGCCGATGGGTGAGCCGATTGATGATGAGGGCAACGCCTACACCCGCGACTTGCTCTATGACAAGGCGACCAACAAGCAGTTCATCACTGTCCAGACGAAGAACGGCAACACCTTCTTCATTGTCATCGACTACGATGCGCCCATCAACGAGGATGAGGAACAGTATCAGACGTACTTCCTGAACATGGTCGATGAGAGCGATCTGCTTGAGCTGCTGGATGATGATACTGCGGCGGCTCTGACTACCTGTAACTGCAAGGAAAAATGCGCTGCCGGTCAGGTCAACACCGACTGCCCGGTCTGCAAGACCAACATGAGCGAATGCACCGGCACAGCCCCCGCTACACCTGAGCCGGATAAGGATGCAGAAACCGATGCTCCCGCCCCTAAACCCGAAAAGAAATCCAACATCGGCGTGATCCTCGTCATCTTCGTTCTTGCCGGTGCTGCGGGTGCAGCTTATTACTACATCAAGTTCGTCAAGGGCAGAAAGCCCAAGGATGAGGACATGGACTTCTTCGACGATGAAGGCTACGAGGAAGAGCCGTATATCAACGAGGATGATGAGCCGCAGATTGCGGAGGATGCTGAAACGGATGGTGATGAAGATTGATCTTAGTCATTGCTGAAAAGCCCAGCGTTGCCCAGTCCATCGCAAAGGTTCTGGGCGCAACGTCCCGAAAGGACGGCTATATGGAGGGCGGCAATTACATCGTTTCGTGGTGCTTCGGTCATCTGGTGGAACTGGCACCGCCCAATGTTTATGATGCCAAATACGTCAAGTGGAGCATTGCAGACTTGCCCATCCTACCGCAGAAGTGGCAGTATCTGGTGTCTGCCAGCACCAAAAAGCAGTTTGGCATCCTGCAAAAGCTCATGCACCGCCCGGATGTTGACAGCGTGATCTGTGCTACGGATGCAGGACAGTGCGGTTGGGTGACTCAAGAGAAAGGAAAAAGAGACCTCATCTCGTTGAAAATCAAATCCAAAAATCATTTAAGGAGCAATTCAAATGAAACGAAATCAGTATTTCGACCATAATCACTCTCAAAAAGCGCTTTCCTGCCGCTACAACATGGACACCAACCGGGTGGAAGCCCAATTTAATGATGGCACTATCGTCAATTTCGCATTATTGTAATAACAGATTGCTTCTTCCATGAATGGTAATATTATCATCAAACTTTTGGAAGAACTATAAATGTCCGAGGTGCCTTTGATTTCGACAGAAAAACAGGCTGAATTGTTACAAAGCTCGGACATTTCAAAAGAATTTTTTGAAAAATACTAAAGAAGCGGAGCAGCTAAAATCTGCTCCGCTTCGATATGATTGATCTAAGGATGTTTTGCTATTTGATTAAACTCACTCTGTCAACCGCAATCGCTCCACAACTGGAAGGTTAACGTCAGTTTTGTAGACCCATATAGGCACAATAAGGCAGATTAGCAACACCAGTCCAGACACCAGCACCAGTGGGATAAATGGATAGGAGAAAACAGCATAATAGGCCACTTTACTAAAAATCATATATAGCAAGATGAAGATTGCTGTTCCAATGGTGACTGCAAGGGAAAGGGAAACGCCCCAATAATAGAAACCTTCCATAAATAGCATTCGTTTGATTTGTCGCTTTGTCATTCCAATGCTTTCAAGAACAGCTAATTCATAGCGCCGAGTATTTACATTGACAACCATTGTATTGACAAAGTTCATGACACCAACAAGCAGCAGGATCACGGACAACCCTGTTCCTAAAACCTTTGCTGTAATGAGATATTCCTGCATTTCTTCTCGCCGTTCATATCGGGATATAATATCAATGTTAGCTTGTGATGCGGTGATTTGCTTTAATTCTTGCAGTATACTTTCGTCATGTTGACCATCCGTATCAAAGGCCACGCGGAACACTCTATATTGCGGAAAGAGTTCTTTCAAAGCTGTTTGACTAATATACAAATCAGGAGCCGTCCCTCTCTCATTGCCTCCTCCTGCTCGAAACCCTTCATTCAAATAACCGTTCGCTACAATAAAGGAATGCTGTCCGTTCTGCGTCTGGATTGTTATTTCCTGCCCCGGCTGAATAAGGCCTTCTACTGTTTTGGACAGCAGCACAACCTTTCCTTGTTCAAAGGCAGACGTGTCAATAGGCAAGTTTAAGGTTTTATTGATTTCTTCCAAATATGCACTGTCAATTCCAAAAACCCCGCTAAAAAAGTTTTGCTGATAATTTTCTAATTTTGCCGGATCAGAAAAATCAATGCCGTTTACTCCGTCTAATGACGCAAGAAACTCGTGAAATACAGCATCGTCATATACAACATCTGCTGCTACTTGAGGATAAGGTGCATAGGTCAACCTCAAATTCTCAATGCCGTCAAGCTGACCAATCTCTGAAACCATTTCGCTGGAAATTAAATCTTCTCTTTCGTGGATACTATATGTGAGTGCAAAATCGCTTACTCCCCATTGGCTCACATAATTCTCCGGGCTTAAACCATGTAATAGCCCTGTGACGACAAGGAACAAGGAAAGGCCGAAAAAAAGCGATGCAAAAACAAGGGTTGTACTCTTAGCATTACGAAAGACATTGTTCCATGCCATTCTGGACAACTTCATTTTGCTACAATTTCTGGCGCTGCTCTTTGTGCTGGCTGCTGTATATTGGAGTGCTGCTATTGGTGAAACACTTCCGGCAATTTTGGCGGGCTTCATGCTTGCAATCATAACGGTAATGAACGTAAATATGGCCGATCCTATGAAAATAAACGGCGAAAAAGATACTTTTGTTCCCACATCAGAATTTGTTGAATACATCATATTCAGGAAGTAAGGAACAATGCCAAAGGAAACAACCGCACCAAGTAACAGACCAATCGGAATACCAATACAAGAGATTCTGATTGCCTGCTTATAGATAATTCTTTTTATCTGCCTTTGGGTCGTTCCAATCGTTTTAAGACGGCCATAGAATTGCACATCTTTTACGACAGAGACATAAAGAATATTATAAATCAGCAGATAGCCGCTAAAGGATATAAAAACTGCTAAAATTATTACAGCTAAAATAATAGTTCCACCATTTGCCTGTTCTAATGGTGCAATTTCAAATGTTTGCCCTTCTGTAAAGTCAATCTCACGCCGCAATCTTTCACAGTTTTTGTCAGCATTATCATTGCCTTGAAAACGGATCATTGCCGTAACACTATTATCCAGTGATACATTTAAGCTATCCTTAAAAGCGGATGAAACATAAACATAACCACGATTATTTGTGCGCATTGGAATGTAGTCCGTATAGTAGCCCGACAGCAAAAAGGTGTCTGAGACATAATTATAGCTATCGCCAATTTGGTACGACAACACAATCTCCATCCCTATTTGCGGATCAGAAATGCCCATCTGTTCAAGCACCCATGTAGGTAGCATAATTTCGTTTTTACTTGATGGGTAATTTCCTACAACACCTGATATAGTAGGAAGACGGTGGTGTTCCCACTCGGTATCATCTATCCAAACTATACCTAATCTCGCATTTTGCAGTTGCTCTGTATCAACACTGCCTAAACGCTGCTGTATACCTACGTCAAGGACAAGGTTTGATTTTGAAATGTCAACCAACTGATTTTCTGTTACATTTGTGATTCCGACATCAGCGGTAGTTCCCATTAACCGAATTTGTTGCATTTGGTAGGTTTCAAAGTAACTAAAACCAATACTGAATGTCGCAGTTATCATAAATGCAGTTAGCACAAGAGCAATGATTGCAAATAAATTACGCTGCCGTTCATGGTGCAAACTGCGCTTTGCCAGTTTCTTTTCAATGTTACTGGTATCATTTTCAAAAGGCCATGTCATAGTCTGCCACCCCTACTTATTCCACAATTTTGCCGTCCTCAATGCGGACAATCCGATCTGCAAGACGGGCAATATCGTTGTTGTGGGTAATCATCACAACGGTTTGCCGGAACTCCGCACTGGTGCGCTTGATAAGCCCCAGCACCTCAGTGCTGGTCTTGCTGTCAAGATTGCCGGTCGGTTCGTCCGCCAGCACGATAGCCGGTTTGGTAATCAAGGCGCGGGCGATAGCCACACGCTGCTGCTGTCCGCCGGATAGATTGTTCGGCATATTTTTCAGTTTATCTTCCAGCCCCAGTAGGTGAACAATTTCGTCCAAAAACTTCTGATCCACCGTGTCCCCGTCCAACTCCACCGGCAGGACAATGTTCTCATACACATTCAGGATGGGAACAAGGTTATAGTTCTGGAAGATAAAGCCGATGTTGCGGCGGCGGAAGATGGTAAGCTGTTCGTCGTTCATTTTCGACAGCTCTTTGTCCCGGACAATCACATTGCCGGAAGTAGGGGTGTCCAGCCCGCCCATCATGTGAAGCAGGGTGGACTTGCCGCTGCCGGAGGTTCCCACAACGGCCACAAATTCGCCGTCATTTACAGAGAAGTTCACGCCGTCAAGGGCGCGGGTGATATTCGGCTCTGTACCGTAATACTTTTTCAGGTCGATAGTCTGTAAAATTCTCATACTCAAAACTCCTTTCAAGGCTTTCTGCCTGTTGATAAGGCTATTGTAAAACCCAAATGTCCGCGAAATGTTACAGCGGCCAAAAAATTTCATTGAAAATCGGGGGTGAAATGTTACAACGCTCGGACATTTCCGCCGAAAAACTGCCACTGGCAGCTTTATCGGCACACTGTTGCGAAAAGACTTACGGCGGGCAGCCGAGAATGACCGTCCGCCGCATTCTATTTTGTCGGCAGCATAATGGAAAATTCTGAACCCTTGCCCGGCTCCGAAACCACTTTGATATAGCCGCCTTGCCGCGTTACGATCTCGCGGGCCAGATACAGGCCAATGCCCACGCCCTGCTGTTCGTGTACTTCTTCCTCACGATAGAAGCGCCGGAAGATGGCAGCCTGATTGCTTTCTGAAATGCCCTTGCCGGTGTCGGTCACTTTGACCTCTACGTACATTTCCCACTGAACCACTGATACAGAAATCTTTCCACCTGACGGAGTGTATTTTACTGCATTGTCCAGCAGATTGAAAAGGGCTTCGCTTGTCCACTTGCTGTCATGGGAGATTATCAAATTTTCCGGGCAATCCACGGATACAGCAATTTCTTTTTTCTCTGCGGCATATACTATACTGCTCATGGCTTGTGCAAGCGTATGGAATAAGCTGCTGTCTTTCTTTTCTAATCGTATTGCTCCGGTTTCCAACCGGGACGTTTTAACCAGTGCTTGGAACAGAAAATCCAGTTTATCAGTCTGACTACGTATGCCTTGTAAAAAGTCCATCCGTTCTTCTTCTGAAACAGGCTTTGTTAAAAGTGTGTCCGTTACCATTTGCAAATTGCTGACAGGCGTTTTAACTTGATGTGAAATATCAGAAATCAGCATTTGAAGCTCCTGTCGTTCCATGTCTATCTTGTGTCGGTTTTTCTGCATAATCTCATACAACCGGATTAAGCGGTGGTTGATACGGGCAAAAAGAGTTTCACTATCATTTGACTTTTGTAATTCCTCGTTTCCATCAATCATGTTGTCCAGCGTCCGGCACAAATTAGAAGTAAAATGAGAAAGGCGTTTTCCAAAAATCAGCACCAATAGCCAAATCCAGAAAAACGCACAGAGTGTCAATGTTCCACCCACTATAAAAATTCGTATATCCTGCATTATACCGCCGAAAATACCAGTAATTACCAGCATAGAGAAAACCATGCCAGCACTAATCAGTCTACAAATTTTCTTAGCAGAAAGGTTATTCAGTTTCATTTCTTTTCGCCTCCTGTCCATTGATAACCCATACCGTAAACCGTTTTGATATATGTGTCGCCATCCGCTTCAATCTTACTGCGAATGCGGCTGATAGAAGTAGTAAGGGTATGTTCATCTACATATTTTTCATCAACATCCCACAGTTTTTCTAAAAATTGTTGGCGAGTAAGTACCTGCTTCGGATTTTTAAGAAATAGGTTCAGCATTTTATATTCCATCGCAGAAAGCGCTAATGGTTTCCCGTTCAAACTTGCAAATTGTTCCGAAAAATCCAGAAACAGGCTACCATCCTCGTAAATATCCTTAGCTGGTTTGTGATGTTCCAACATAGCGAACATGGCTTTGATCTTTCGCTGCAAAGCACTAATCGAAAAAGGTTTCGTGATATAATCCACTGCACCAGCTTCATATCCTCGTATCTGATCGCTTTCCTGATCGTTGGCAGTTAGAAATATAACTACTGTATCAGGATGCTCTGGCTTGATAAGACGGCATAGGTCATAACCATTTCCGTCTGGTAAATTTATATCCAGCAATACCAAATCAAAAATGTTTGTTTTTAATGATTCAGCGGCTGTCCTTGCATTCAGAACAGAAGTTATTGTGTAACCGTCCAATTCCAAATTATAAGTAAGCGTTTTATTCAAAAGATTATCATCTTCGACAATTAAAATATGCTTCATATTATCACTTCCTTTTCTTTTTGCAGATAGTATAACAGGCAAATGTCCGAGAATTGTTACAAGGACAAATATATTTTTCATTTTACAGCTTTTTTCTGTGTACTGCAATTTTATAAAAGAAAGGACAGCAGTGTCAAATTGCTGTCCTTTCTTTTATCATAGCTGGTAGTGTATAAGCGTGGGTTCATCATATCGGGTGTGGTATCTTTAACTACAGGAAACTCCCTACAACACTATCTCACTTCTTGCTTAATAAAGTTCTAATGAATCTTCTGTATCCACCCACATCTGTAAATTGCCATCAAGATATAATCTTGCATATTCCAAAGGCTCATCCACAGCCAATGAAGTAAGCG
>OQVH01002345.1_pt1 | contig 10038 bp, 9 predicted proteins | sample 1691641 | NCBI WGS metagenome assembly OQVH01 (sample SAMN03418286, study PRJEB22391) | human gut metagenome | biome: human-gut; feature: organic feature; material: feces | host: Homo sapiens | place: Italy | collected 2013-04
GCCTATCTGATAATCGTGTGAAATTTTCAATCCAAGGGCATAATCTTCTCCATAGCTTGTGTTCGGGACTTTGATTTCCCGAAGAATGGGTGTGTAGAATGCACGGGGAGCTCCCAGACCGTTGATACGTAATGCATTATTTCGTCCGTTGTCGGGCGTCCATTCCTTATGATCGATGATGCCGGGGGCAATTTCCTGCATATCAAAGTTAGTCATCATATAAGTGCCGATTACCATTGCACATTTCTGTTTATAGAAAGTATCAATGATGATTTGCAGGCTATGTTCGTCTTTATACACGTCATCGCTATCAAGTTGGACGGCAAACTTTCCGCATTTCTCGTGATGGATACCTGTGTTCCAACATCCTCCGATACCGAGATCATTTCTTTCGGGGATTATATGAACCAGCCGATGATCAGTTCAAGGGAATGACGTGAATCAGCCGCTTGTCCGAACTAAGTTCATGGAGAACTTCACTGGTCCCGTCTGTTGAATGATTGTCGATGACAATGACATTGAACGGAAAGGTCGTTTGCTGGTTCAGTGCCGAGCGTACGGCATCTTTGACTGTGCGAATACGGTTGCGTACGGGTATAATGACAGAAGCTTCATATTCAAAAGTGTGAGAAGAAAAGTCTACGGGACGGAAGATAGGATAAAGATATCCGCCAATTTCCTTCAAATGGTTGGTGCATGCCTGTTCCATTTCAATCTGTACTTCGCGGTTGCGTGGGTTGACGTAATCGAACTGCTTTTCGCCCGACAAGCGGTTGTCTTCTTCTATTTCAGTGTATAGGTATTCATTGATGTGGACAATTCGGCCTGTTTCGGCAATGAACAAGCGAGTGGCATAAAGTCCGGCGTACCGATAGTCTTCGCGCTCGTTCTCCATCATTCCGGCTGCCCCGATCAGGTATTCGCTTCTGAATGCCAGCAGAGCCCCGAAGTCAAAGTCATCGCGTACACTTCCCGGTTGGTAATCAATGGCGGGATGCTTTTTCTTTTCTCCCTCTTTCCACTCGTAATGGTCGGCATAGACCATGCCGGTCTTCCGGTCTTGCAGGAAGTCGGCTATGCGTTCCAAAGCCATGTAGCCTAATTCAAACGGAGATGCTTTGGTATATAATAAAGTGAAAGGGGTGTCTGCTTTCTGAGCAATCTTCTTTATCGTATCACTGCTGTTCAAGGAGTCAATGGTGAATGGTTCACATCCTGCAGGAACGGATGGCATTGAGCCATGAGCGGTTGTCAATAAATAGATTTTGTTTACAACAATGCTGTCTTTCAATGCTGTAACAACTTTGTCTATTGCTGTGTTTTCTTCGTATGGAATAAAACAATTAATTGTTTTTCTCATCTTTAAATGTATTTCTCAGCGCAAAGATAGGCAATATATATTATTTTTTCTCTACCTTTGTACGCTAATTGTCTTTTTAAATAGAATGGAAACTCCAAAAACGGTATTACTTGGCAAGACATTGAATGAGATTCAGCACATAACGCAGAATCTGGGAATGCCTAAATTTGCTGCAAAGCAGATTGTATCTTGGTTGTATGAGAAGAAAGTCGTTTCGATAGATGAAATGACTAACCTGTCACTGAAGCATCGTGAGATGTTGAAAGGCAGCTATGAAATCGGAGCATCTGCACCGGTGGAAGCTATGCGCTCGGTGGACGGGACGGTGAAGTATCTGTTTCGTACGCCGACCGGGAATTTTGTAGAGGCTGTATATATACCGGATGAAGACCGGGCTACCTTGTGCGTTTCTTCACAAGTGGGGTGCAAGATGAATTGTAAGTTCTGCATGACAGGAAAGCAAGGTTTTACGGCCAACCTGACTGCCAATCAGATTCTGAACCAGATATATTCTATACCGGAACGCGATACGCTGACCAATCTTGTGTTTATGGGGATGGGAGAGCCTTTTGACAACTTGGATGAAGTGCTGAAGGTGCTCGAAATACTGACCTCTGATTATGGCTATCATTGGAGTCCGAAAAGAATAACTGTATCTTCCGTTGGATTGAAAAAAGGATTGGAACGTTTTTTGAATGAGAGTGACTGCCATCTGGCTATCAGTATGCATACTCCTTTCCCATCGCAGAGAAAAGAACTGATGCCTGCCGAAAGAGCTTTCTCTATTACCGAAATTGTAGATATATTGCGTAATTATGATTTCAGTAAGCAAAGGCGGTTGTCTTTTGAATATATTGTGTTTAAAGATGTGAATGATTCTTTGGTGTATGCCAAAGAAATTGTTAAATTGCTGCGTGGCATCGACTGCCGCATCAATTTAATCCGTTTCCATGCCATCCCGAATGTTAATTTGGAAGGAACGGACATGGAAACAATGGTGGCATTTCGTGATTATTTGACACAACACGGAGTTTTTGCTACTATTCGTGCATCAAGAGGGGAGGATATATTTGCGGCGTGCGGAATGTTGTCGACAGCCAAACAACAGAAAGAAAAAGGTGTTACACTATAGATTATTAAATATAATACCATAAGAATTATGAAACGAATAGCATTCTATTTGAGTTTGGTACTGGTAGTGCTGGTGCTGGCTTCTTGTAAGAAAGGACAGAAAAACTTGTTTACTCCGACTTCCAGCGGAAGACCTTACGAAGTGTTGGTGGTGGTAAATAAGGCAGTGTGGGATCGCCCCGCAGGACGTGCATTATTTGATGTGCTGGATACGAATGTTCCCGGATTACCTCAGGCAGAACGCTCTTTCCGTATTTCAAATATCGCTCCCGAACACTTTGACCGTGTCATGAGGATTTTCCGTAATATCATTGTTGTTGATATTCAGGATATCTATACACAGCCTAAAATAAAATTTTCGCGTGATGTTTATGCTGCACCGCAAATGATTATGACTATTCAGGCACCTGATGAAAAAGAGTTTGCAGACTTTGTGGAAAAGAACAAGCAGGTGATTATCGATTTCTTTGTGAAATCTGAAATCAATCGCCAGATAAACTTGCTGAAAGAAAAACATAATGATGCCATTTCAGCCAAAGTGGGCAGTATGTTTGACTGTGATGTCTGGATTCCTCAGGAGTTATCGAATTATAAGGTCGGTAAAGATTTCTTGTGGGCTTCTACCAACCGTGCCTCTGCCGATATGAATTTCGTAATATATTCTTATCCTTATACAGACAGGAATACCTTTACTAAAGAGTTCTTTGTACATAAACGTGATTCGGTGATGAAAGCCAATATTCCGGGTGAACGTGAAGGTATGTACATGGCTACCGACTCCATGTTTGTCGATGTCAAGAATATTATGGTAAAAGGCGAATATGCTCAGGAAGCGCGCGGATTATGGGAAATGGAAGGCGACATGATGGGTGGCCCGTTTGTTTCTCATGCCCGGGTAGACCGTGCCAACGGACGCGTGATTGTTGCTGAAGCGTTTATCTATTCTCCCGATAAAATGAAACGTAACCTGATGCGCCAGATGGAGGCTTCACTTTATACGTTGAGATTGCCGAATGAAACGCTGCTGGACGAAGTGGTGGTCAATGCCGACATCCCTGAAGAAAAGGTGGATTCAACTGCAAAAGCAGAATAAAATAGAACAGATTAATAATAACTAAATGGAAGATAATAACAAGATAAGAGTTGGTATTACTCACGGGGATATCAACGGGGTGGGATATGAAGTCATTCTGAAGACTTTCGCAGACCCTACTATGCTGGAACTTTGTACACCTATTATTTACGGATCACCGAAGGTGGCGGCTTATCATCGTAAAGCAATGGATATTCAGGCAAATTTTAGCATCATCAACTCGGCTGATGATGCTATGCCGGATAGACTGAGTATTCTGAACTGTACGGAAGATGAACTGAAAGTGGAGCTTTCAAAACCTACAACAGAGGCGGGAAAGGCTGCTTTGGATGCTTTGGAAAGAGCTTTGCAGGATTATAAAGATGGCTTGATAGACGTATTGGTTACAGCTCCTATCAATAAAAATACCATTCAGTCGGAAGCATTCCATTTTCCCGGACACACCGAATATATCGAGGAATGTGTGGGCGAAGGACAGAAGGCTTTGATGATTTTACTGAAGAATGATTTTCGTGTGGCATTGGTGACAGGTCATGTGCCGGTTCGTGATATAGCCAAAGATATTACGAAAGAACTGATTATGGAGAAACTTGCCATCTTCCATCGTTCTTTGAAAGAGGATTTCGGAATCGACAGTCCTCGTATTGCAGTCTTTTCACTGAATCCTCATGCAGGAGACAACGGACTGATAGGTACGGAGGAAAATGAAATTATTATTCCTGCCATCAAAGAGATGGTTGCCAAGGGAGTGCAATGTTTCGGTCCTTATCCTGCCGACGGATTTATGGGGTCGGGTAATTATACTCATTTTGACGGTATTTTGGCTATGTATCACGATCAGGGCTTGGCGCCATTTAAGGCATTGGCTATGGATGAAGGGGTGAACTATACTGCAGGCTTGCCCATTGTACGCACGTCTCCGGCGCATGGAACAGCTTATGATATTGCCGGTCAGGGTGTTGCTCTGGAAGATTCGTTCCGGCAGGCTATTTATGTAGCAATGGATATATTCCGCAACCGTATCGTGGAGAAAGCGATTCATGCGCGTCCGTTGCGTAAGCAGTATTATGAGAGGCGCGATGACAGTGATAAGTTGAAGTTGGATACTATAGACGAAGAAGATTAAGAGAAATGAAGTTCGCAATTATATCAGCGGGTGAAGGGTCCCGGCTTTCACAAGAAGGGGTTACTTTGCCCAAACCTTTGGTGCAGCTCAACGGAGTTGCCATGATTGACCGCCTGATACGGATTTTTATCCGTAATGGAGCTGATAAAGTAGTGGTTATTATTAATAATGAGAGCCCGTTGACCAAAGAGCACCTTGCTAAGTTGCAACAGGAAACGGAAGTGCCTTTGGAAGTGGTAGTGAAGACTACTCCCAGTTCCATGCATAGTTTTTATGAACTGAGTTCTTATTTGCAAGATGACAAGTTTTGTCTGACTACTGTAGATACTATCTTTCGCGAAGAGGAGTTCGCTGCATTTATTGAAGCGTTTAAGCGGGCGGATAATGATGGATATATGGCAGTAACGGATTATATTGATGATGAAAAGCCGCTTTATATATCTACTGATGGAGCTTTGAATATCACAGGGTTCCATGATGCGGCTACATCGGAATGTCGTTATATTTCGGGAGGCATTTATTGCCTGACACCCACTGCTATCAGAACTTTAAACGCATGTATGGACAAAGGAATGTCGCGTATGCGTAATTTCCAAAGACAACTGGTTGCAGATGGTCTGAAGTTGAAGGCTTATCCTTTTAAGAAAATCCTGGATGTAGACCATGCCGGTGATATCGTAAAAGCGGAGGCTTTTTTGGCCGGAAAAGAATAAACTTAAAGCACTGACATAAAGGAATGGATGAATTTTCAATAATAGGGATAAGCCGTGGCAATGAGTATTCACCGAACCACGTAGACAATGATGCCGCCATTTTTAATAAAGTGGCGGATGAGTTGAGACTATTGGGATGCAAAGTGGAGCTTTATGCGGAAAAGGAATTTGTGGCTTGCGGAGCAAAGGCGGATGTGATATTCGATATGGCTCGTGACAGGGCGACAATAGCCCGCCTGAAATCGTTGGAGGATGAAGGTGCGCTGGTTGTCAATTCGGCTTACGGAATTGATAATTGCGTGCGTAGACCAATGACGGAACTTTTGATACAACATGGTGTTCCTCATCCGAGGAGTTTCGTAATATCTACTGACAGGCAGTTTGAGGAAGATTGCTATCCTTGCTGGATAAAACGCGGTGATTCTCATGCTATGGTAAAAGAAGATGTATGCTATGCCACCGGCAAAGAAGAGGTGGAACGTGTTTTGGCCGATTTCCGTAGCCGGCACATACCGGTAGCTGTGATAAATGAGCATCTTCAGGGTGATTTAATTAAATTTTATGGCGTTCAGGGAACGGATTTCTTTTATTGGTTTTATCCTTCTCCTTGTTCGCACAGCAAATTCGGTCTGGAGAAAATCAATGGCGTGGCCAAAGGAATTCCCTTTAATGAAGAAGAACTTAAGAAATATAGCGATATGGCAGCCGAGGTTTTGAATGTCCCCATTTACGGAGGTGATTGTGTGGTATCTGCCGACGGTGAACTTAAGATAATTGATTTTAATGATTGGCCCAGTTTTGCCCGTTGCCGAGAGGAAGCAGGTGTAAAGATTGCAGAGTGCATTTATAACCGGGTGAAGAAAAAGCAAATGAAAAAATAGAGACATGAGTAAAGAGAGTGAGAAGAAAGGAATAGAGGCTTCTTTCAAATCAATGGACACAGAGGAGTTCTTGGATATTTATTTTAACCGACCTATTGGCTATGCATGGGCTTTATTCTTTAAAAAGCTGAAAGTGCATCCCAATGTAGTGACTATCTTATCTATTATTCTGGGTGTAGGTGCCGGTGTGATGTTCTATTATCCCGATATGAAACACACTGTCATCGGTATTTTATTGTTGATGTGGGCGAATCATTATGATAGCGCTGACGGGCAGCTGGCTCGCCTCACAGGACAGAAAACCCAGTGGGGACGTATGTTGGACGGGTTTGCAGGTGATATTTGGTTTTTTACCATTTATGTGGCTATCTGTCTTAGGTTGATGAATCAGCCGATGCCTTTCAATATCGGTGACGGAATGCATTGGGGAGTGTTTATCTGGATTCTGGCTGTGTTTTCGGGTACGATTTGTCACAGTAAGCAATGTACGTTGGCGGATTATTACCGCAATATTCATCTTTATTTCTTGAAAGGAAAGAGCGGAAGTGAGTTGGACAACTTCAGGCAGCAGCGTGAAATATTTCACAGTTTGCCGTGGAAGGGAAACTTCTGGTGGAAAATATTCCTTTATTTTTATGGAAACTATACTCGTCAGCAGGAGGGAATGACTCCCAATTTCCAGCAATTCTATGCGTTGGTAAAGGCAAAGTATGGTGATAATGTTCCTCAGGAATTGCGCGATGAATTTCGTGCTGCCAGTAAGCCGTTGATGAAATATACTAATATACTGACTTTCAATACGCGTGCCATTGCATTGTATGTCAGTCTGCTGATAGGTGAGCCTTGGCTTTATTTTGTGTTTGAGATTATTGTGATGACTTCATTGTTCGTGTATATGCGCCATTGCCATGAGGCTCTCAGCGCCCGTTTTTATCATAAATACGCAGCACTGTGAAAAGTAAATATAGAAACATATTCCTGATATTCGGAATCGTTGCCATCGTTGTGATGCTCTGTACTTTTGATATGGAGGATGATGAGCTGTTGGCTAATCTTCGCAGGGCCGGACTCTGGTTGCCGGCTGTTATAGGGTTATGGGTTATTATTTATTTATTCAATACCCTTTCTTGGTATATCATTATCCGGGATGGAAAGAAGGGAACACCTATTCCATTTTGGAAAGTATATAAACTGACTGTTTCCGGCTTTGCCTTGAATTATGCCACTCCGGTCGGATTGATGGGAGGTGAGCCTTATCGCATTATGGAACTGACTCCATATGTAGGTGCAAGCAAAGCTACTTCATCGGTTATCCTGTATGTGATGATGCATATTTTCTCACATTTTTGTTTTTGGCTTTTCTCTATTTTTTTGTATCTGGCGCTTCGTCCGGTAGATTTTGCAATGGGGATGGTGCTTTCTGTAGTTGGTTTCTTTTGCCTGCTTGCCATTTATTTTTTTATGAAGGGATATAGAAATGGAATGGCAGTGCGCACGTTGAAGTTGTTGCAACATATTCCCTTTATAAAAGGATGGGCGAAACGCTTTTCGGAAAACAAACGGGAAACATTAGAACGCGTGGATAGCCAGATTGCAGAGCTGCATCAACAGCGTAAGTCTACTTTCTATGCTTCATTGAGCTTAGAGTTTATGGCGCGCGTCTTGGGATGTTTGGAGGTATATTTCATTCTGAATATTCTGACAACAGATGTCAGTTTTCCGGCATGTATCCTGATTATGGCATTTACCTCTTTGTTTGCCAATCTGTTCTTCTTTTCTCCCATGCAGTTGGGAGCGCGTGAGGGAGGATTTGCCTTGGCGGTAGGAGGGCTGGCTATTCCGGGGGCATTTGGCGTTTATACCGGGTTGATTACCCGTGTACGAGAATTGATTTGGATTGTAATAGGCGTGTTGCTGATGAAAGTCGGCAATGGTACGCCTGCAAATAAATAAGTGTGAATATGTTGAAAGATATCAAAGGAGTTATATTTGATTATGGCGGCACGATAGATACCAACAGCCGCCATTGGGCAGAGGTTTTGTGGAGTAAATATGCAGAATATCATGTACCGGTAGACAAGGAGAGTTTCCGGGAAGCATATGTGTTTGCTGAAAGAGCTTTGGCTAAATATCCTTTTGTCCGGCCGCAACATAATTTTCATGATGTTCTCTCTATAAAGACTAAGTTGCAGGTAGAGTATCTGGCTGAACAGGGAAAGTTGCCGATGGATGAGAGAATGTTGCAAACTTATGCCAAGCAGGTGGCAGACGGTTGTTATGAATATGTGTTGGATGTGTTGAAGGTAACCCGCCCTGTGGTGGAAGCACTTTCCAAAAAGTATAAATTGGTGCTTGTTTCCAATTTTTATGGAAATATCCAAACCATTCTTAAAGACTTTGGACTGTACGCTTTCTTTGATGATATTATTGAATCATCCGTAGTGGGAGTGCGTAAACCCGATCCGGCTATTTATCGTTTGGGAGTGGAAGCAATGGGATATGAAGCCTGTAAAGTGCTGGTTGTCGGAGATTCTTTCTCGAAGGATGTTGTTCCGGCAAAGCAAGTAGGCTGTCCGGTTGTCTGGCTGAAAGGTGAAGGTTGGGGTGGAGAAGTGATTGATGAATCCTTGCCCGATGTGATAATTACAGATTTAGCGGGATTGCCTGCATTATTATCATAAGAAATATGGAAAAGCAAAGATATGCATTGGTGAAAAGGAACTATTTGGTTCCTTTTGTTTTGGTTACCTCTTTGTTCTTTTTATGGGGATTTGCACATGCCATTCTTGATGTGCTGAATAAACATTTCCAAGAGGTATTGGATATTACTCGTACTTATTCGGCCATGGTACAGGTCTTGTTTTATTTGGGATATTTTGTAATGGCTGTTCCGGCAGGGCTTTTTATCACAAAGTATGGTTATCGGCGCGGAGTTGTTTTGGGGCTGTTGTTGTATGGTGTCGGTTCATTGATGTTTGTTCCCGGAGAATATTGGATGTCCTTTGAGTTTTTCTTACTCTCTTTGTTTGTGATAGCGTGCGGATTAGTGTTTCTCGAAACAGCGGCAAACCCTTATATGACAGAACTGGGAGACAGGGAAACGGCTGCCAGCCGATTGAATCTGGCGCAATCGTTTAACGGACTAGGATGTATTTGCGGACCATTGGTCGGTGGCTTGTTGTTGTTTTCCGAAGAAGGTTCTTCGCATATTTCATTTCCTTATATGTTGATGGGCATCGTAGTGCTGGGGGTGGCTTTGGTGTTTTCTCGAATAAAGCTTCCGGAGATTGTACATGCGGATGAAGTAACTGAGACAGGCGGTAAACAAGGCTTGTGGTCGCATAAACTTTTTGTATTCGGTGTTTTTGCCTTGTTTTGCTATGAGGTAGCAGAGATTTCGATCAACAGTTTCTTTATAAATTATGTAGTGGATGACGGATGGATGAATGCTCGTGATGCGTCGGTTTTGCTTTCTTTCGGAGGATTAGGACTGTTTATGTGCGGACGCTTTGTTGGTAGCTGGGTAATGAGGTTTATCCGTGCCGAACGTGTGCTGTTGTGCTGTGCTGTCGGAACGGTATTTGCCACATTGTTGGTAATATGCAATTTAGGGCATATATCACTGGTTGCTTTGTTTTTTGTTTATGCATTTGAGGCTATTATGTTTCCTACCATTTTTGCTATATCTCTGAAAGGGTTGGGAAACCACACTAAACGCGCCTCTTCTTATCTCA
>OQVH01002346.1_pt1 | contig 10036 bp, 8 predicted proteins | sample 1691641 | NCBI WGS metagenome assembly OQVH01 (sample SAMN03418286, study PRJEB22391) | human gut metagenome | biome: human-gut; feature: organic feature; material: feces | host: Homo sapiens | place: Italy | collected 2013-04
CCAGATACAGCGCCAGCTGGGCAGTGTCTCCCGTGGGAACAGAGTCATCCGGTTCATCAGGGTGCCCCGGTTCGTCCGGCGTATCCGGCATATCAGGATCCGGGCTTTCGTCCGGGTCAGGGGTCGCCTTGGGGCCGCAGTCCTGAGAGATAGGGATCGAAACAACTTCCACACTTGACAACGGCCAAAAAATTCCGTATAATAAACTACGTTGCTTTGCGGGGCCTTGGTGCCCTGGAAGAGAGGCAGCTATCCGGGTGTAGCGCAGTTGGTAGCGCGCTTGGTTCGGGACCAAGAGGCCGTGGGTTCAAATCCCGCCACTCGGACCATCGGAGTATCCTTTGGGGTACTCCGATTTTTTACTGCCAATTTGTAAATTTTCTCATGTTGTTGCACAGGAATGTGCAACTTTTTTTGTTTGGGAACCTGTATGCAGAAGGACTTGTTCCTTACTACATACAGGAGGGCTATCTATGACCGAAGAAAATTACAACTACCGAACCAGTCAGAAACTGCTTCGCAACCAGTTTCCCGGCAAAGGAAAGTTAAAAATCCCCATCATTCCTAAGTTCCAAGAAAGTCCCGGAGACTTCGATGATCTTTTGTTGATCGGTTTTGACAAAACCCATTTGGAGGACCAGAATCACCTAGACCGCATGGTACACTTCTTCCTATATGACTATCGCTTTGAGAGGGTCTGGAAGAACCCGGACAATGACATTGAAAAACTCTCCCGCTACCGCGCGGTGCTGTCGCCGGATTTCAGTATGTACCTGGAGATGGCGCCTGTTATGCAACTTTACAATGTATTTCGTAATCGCTGGTGCGGCGCTTACTGGGCATCCAAAGGGCTCCGGGTCATTCCAACTGTCAACTGGGGAGATGAATCCACGTTTGATTTCTGCTTTGAAGGGATTGAAAAAGGAAGCGTTGTTGCTGTCTCCACTTATATGGCCTCAGAGCATGACAACCGCTGCGACCAGAAAGAATGGTTCATGGCAGGATACAACGAGATGCTGCGGCGCATTGATCCGGAAAAAATTATCTGTTATAATACACCGTTTCCCGAAATGCAGGGCAACATTATCCATGTGGATTACGAACGCAGTTCTTGGCGGTATATGAACTATGAACGAAGTTTCCATCGTGAAGATTTGGATGCCTTTAAAATTGGCGGCACATCCAGTAATAATCGTGATACAATAGAGCCGTACCTAATTGGAAAAGGCGGAGGAAGCGCCTACGGCGGAGAAATCAAACCGTCAAAACCAGAGGATGAGCGATTCTGGGGTGAGCCGGGCGAAACAAAATATACCTATACGGCAAAAGGAGAGCTTATTGAAACGCTGATTGGTCCTGACGGAAAAGCATATTTGGAAATTCACCATACAAACCATGGTTTCCCCAAGTATCATGAAGTTCCACACCAACATAGCATCATATGGGATCAGTCAGGCTTTCACTTCGGCAAAGAACAGACTACCAAGAGCTTTTTATACGGGAGGAACACGAACATGGCAACATGGGTCGGCACAAACAGCCTTGAAGATAATAGGTTTAAAACAATCAGTGATTTCAAACAGTGTATGCGGCGCGGCGGCGAAGTCCAGTTCGAGTGGAATGGCGTGCTGTACTGTTGCTTTGGCTGTATTTCTCCTGCGGCAGATGCAGCGCCTAAAATGGTGATTTGTCAGGCTGGCTCTGTGGAAGTAAACACTCGTACTGAGAAATGGTGTGATACCGCCGACGAAATTCTGGAGTATATGGTTGGTGGTGATCGTCTGCGTGATGTAATCACGCAAGTGAAAGTGTGGGAGCGTACAATTTAAGATGAAGCCTTTTGCCGACTGCTTACAAACCATTGATATTACTGGATTTCCACAGATCCTTTAATGACATTCAGACTATGTTAAAAGCTGCATTTTGGTTCTTTGAACCGAAATGCAGCTTTTTCATTTTCCCGCCCTTCATGACAAACTGGTCGACAGTATGTATCATGGAGGGCTTCTTATGTTTCAACATGTGATCAAGATCCCGTATACGCAGAAGGACCATCCTATTTGAGACCAGCAGCTGCGGGTTGCAGCCTATTGCCGTACCAGCACGAATCAGGAGAAACAAAATTCAAGCCTGGAAAAACAGATTGCGTATTATACAGCTTTCATTCAGAGTAATCCCAAGTGGCGGTTTGCAGCTGTTTACGCCGGCCAGGCATCGGGACAGCACACCCAAAACCGCCCGGGCTAATGTAATTTTTTACATTAAGTAAAAGTCATGCAGTTGATAATTGAATGATGTGTTGTATAGCACATTCTATTTAAACTATTAATAATTGGTAAATAATTCCTTGATATGTTGACTTTATTACCACCTCTTCGTACAATATATTGTAATCAGTTGGTTGTACTCTTTCAATAAATAGAAAGGCGTATTATGGGCGGAAAAGAAGGCGGCAGAGGTTATCTATATCAAGGGATTGTTGCTGTTCTAGAAGCATTAAGGCGAAATGATTGGGATAGGATTTACATTGAATTTCCAACAGAAGGTGACAAGGTAGATATTGCTTTAAAGAGCGCAGATACAATTACAGATGCGATCCAAGTTAAATCGACGGTCAACTCTTTTTCAAAGGGCGATATTTCTAAGTGGTTAAAAGATATCATCACTGATTATCCCTGCCAGCGGTATTGCTTGGTTTTAATCGGAAATTGTGCGGTATCAGCTGTGGATTTTATGAACGCTATTACCAAGTTTCAAACGGGTAAGTTGGATGCAACAGGTAAAAAACAGTTAGAAAAATTTGAAACTCAATTACTAAAAGATATTAATGTGGATTTTAAAGTGTTGCCATTCGATCCAGATAGTTTGAAGAGCCTTGTTCGAGAGGCTCTTTGGAAATATGCATATGATAGTGGACATTCCTTGGAGCATCCCCAAGTATCTTTACTTGTGGACGCAATGGTTGAGGAGGAACTTCTTCAATCAACAAAAGATGGCTATACCGATCGAACAATTTTCAGCCTGGAGTTGAACAAGCGAATCGAATTAATTATCAAGAAGTACACCAAGGTACGAAAAGCAATTGGAATTTTGTGTTTTTCAAGAGGTTCTGAAAGACTTACCCAAGAGACGTCAATTCTGTTAGATTTACAAGACAAATTTGAAGGTAGATTTTTGAAACCGGATTTTGACTGGACGGTTGATATCGGTAAGCCTGTTCAAGATTTTTTGAGAGAAAATACAGAGGTGCAGCAAGCTTACCAAATTATGCTGGAAGCCCATGGTTCCATCGCTTTTGCTGCAGGTCGTGTTTTTGATACTAAATCCGGTGTGGATATTTGTCCTGTTCAAAAAACAATTTTGGGACCAGAAATATGGGAATTTGACAAATGCGATCGAACCCAATATCAGAATTGGAAGGTAGAACATATAGCAAGAGATGAAGATACATTTGACACCGCGCTTATCCTCAACGTGAGGCACAATATTTGCTCTGATGTGGAGCGATACCTGAAAGAACAGGGGGTTCACGTTGGACGGATTATTAATTTCTCACCAGAGGACACAGGTAGCACTGGCTTTTCTATTCAAAATGGCACCCACTCCTCAAAACTGGCAATGGAAGTTTATGCCGCATTGGCAGGACGAAGCACCGTTGAAAGGCGAGCATATCTCCATATTTTTGCTGCCGCGCCTAATGCGTTTATGTTTCATCTTGGGCAAGTATCCCGTCCATTTGGAAAGTGTATTCTGTACGAATATGATTTTGAACAACGAGGCAACTGCTCTTACATACCGTCCATTCAGTTTGACGGGAAAGGAGGACTTGAATGAGCGCAATACAAACTTATTTTCAGGATTTCTTGACTAATATTCGGCTACCTGACAGTTTGAAAAAAGCGTTGATCTCCGCACACACCGAGCTTCGAGAACAACTCAAATCTGATGACCTTACAAAAGATTTACTCGTTGAAAGTTTTTTACAGGGTAGCTATGCTAGGTCAACTTGTATTAAACCAGCACCAGGAAAAAAGGTGGATGTAGATGTAATTGTAGTTACTAATATTGATCATGATACCGTTTCTGCCCAAGAAGCATTTGCCATAATTACACCCTTTGTAAAGAAGTACTATCAGAACTACGAACAGCAAAAGCGTTCGATCGGTATTTCTTTGCCCGAAGTAGATATGGATCTAGTAATTACCGCAGCTCCCAGCGAAGAGGTGAAAAGGGCCATTGAATGTGCTGGCCTTTCATCCGCATTCACAGTCGATGATCTCTCGGGCTATCAGCAGTCACTTTTGGAAAATTACCGCTTAGATTCACTGGAAAGATTTTTCGAAAGTGATTCTACTGGCCAACAATGGAGGGCGGAGCCTTTACTGATTCCAGATAATGTCGAAAATCAATGGTATCGAACGCATCCTTTAGAGCAGATCCGTTGGACCAAGAGAAAAAATCAAATTTGCAAAGGTAATTATGTAAATGTAGTTAAAGCGATCAAATGGTGGCGACGATTGGAACTACCTAGCCTCAAGCATCCGAAAAGCTATCCGTTGGAACATTTTGTGGGAGAGTGTTGTCCAGATGGAATCACAAGTGTTGCAGAGGGCATCGTCGGAACCTTGGAGTGCATTGCGGAATGTTATCCTAAAAAGCCATTCCTCCCAGACCGGGGGGTTCCTGAGCATGACGTATTTGAGATGCTCTCAGATGAGGATTATGACACTTTCTATAAGGCGGTTTGCGGCGGTGCAAGACTTGCTAGAGCAGCTTATGATAGCGCTGATATAGAAGAGAGTGTTAACCTTTGGAAATCTTTCTTCAAAGATTGCGATGAATTTCCATCCTATTATAGAAAAAACGGAGGATTTACTCCGAGAGTACAGGAAAGTAAGGGCGTTCCTGTTGGGAGGTTTGGATGAGTCAGAATCCAACTGAGAATTTGCGACGCGGGCGGCGCCGGATTGAAGAAATACCAGAAATAATTTTGCTGAAAGATTGGACTTGGGATGTAGTTACAAAACGTTTTTATCTTCACATTAGGGTTTGTTTGGACCATGATGGCAAAGATATTCCCAGAGTAACAGAATGGTTTGTTACTGCGGAAACTGTTTATCCCTTTGGAACTATTGCTATATATCCGAGCTGCAAAAATAGTATAACAAATACATTTCCACATCAATCGATCAATGCTTTTGAGGAAGAAAACCATTTGTGGCGTAAAGGAAAACTCTGTGTTGATCTTATTGATCAGACTCTTGGCATCCGCGTTCCTGAAAAAGAGCCGTTCACAGTTGATGAACGGCTCTTTTGGAATATGCAAAGAGCTGTTTTGTGGCTCCGTGCGGCTGCAGAAGAGAGATTAATAAAAAATGGGGATGCCTTTGAGTTACCAGATTTTCCAGTCTCTCATATACAGACAGTCTTTGCTTTTCAAGAGGATTGTGTTTCCATGATGATCTGGGAAAGTACGGATGAGCGTTGTGGAATTGCAAGAATCGTTCGTAGGCAACTTTCATCAGAGCAATCCATAGCAATGATTCGGAGCTTTCGCTCCATTGATTCTCAGAAGGTAATCTATCAACCGGTTTGGGGAACGGCAATAAGGGAAAAAAACTATGAAAATGCACTTTGGATCAGATTAAAAGAAGTACCAGTTATTAATAACTGGCAAGTTCCCACTAACCTATGTCAGTTGAAGCAGATATGCACTAATCAGGGCATTGATTTGCTGGCCATTTTGAAATCATTTGCCCCCAAAGCCAGAGATGGGAGGCGGCATCTGCTTTTGGTTGGTTTTCCAATCCCAGCACATATCGGTGAAGATTCCCACGAGATGACTTGGCAGGCTATAGAGCTTCCTGCTCTATCCTGCGGAAAATATACAAATAGAGTTTTTCATTCTGGCAAGCGACTTAGCATTCCTCAGACTTACGGAGCAAGAAAAGGCTACCGCCCGAGTGAAGCGGGCTGGTGGATGAATGACAAAGCAAAGATATTCCTGGATAGTATGGAACTATCATGGATTCGCAGCGAAAACTGGAGCGCACGCACGATTAAGGGGCGTGGAAAGCTTGCAAATAGGCTTGCGAATCAGCGTATAGTTATGATTGGGCTCGGTAGCTTGGGCGCTTCTATTGCAGAACTGTTGACTCGTGCTGGGGTAACACAACTCACCTGTATCGATGGAAATGCTTTAGAAATGGGAAATCTTTGCCGTCATACTTTATGTATGACAGATCTTTATCAGTCCAAAAGTAAACTTGTAGCTAAAAGGTTAACGAATATTGACCCTAACATTCACACTACTTATGCAGAAAGGTATTTAGATATAGATGAAACTGGGGCATTAGTACCAGACTTGAGCAGTTTTGATATTATCATTGATTCCACTGGCGAGGATCAAGTATTGGCGTTATTATCTGCAACAGAGTGGAAGCGAAAAATTGTATTCTGCTCAAGTTCTGTTGGACTTGGTGCAAAACGACTGTATATTAATATTCAAAGGACAAAACTGCCTCACTTTGAAAATTTTCTTAATTTAGTCGAACCATATTTTCAAAAAGATTCCAATGATTTTAATCTAGATGCGCTTCCTCGGGATGGCATTGGCTGCTGGCATCCATTATTTCCTGCCAGGGCAGATGATATGTGGTTTGCCGCTTGTACCACAGTCAAGGCATTAGAAGCTTTTGTACAAAATTCAACAGAAAAAGGGATCTCATTAATCTATGAAACACAGACTGAAGATGGACTTTTTAATGGCCTGCGATTGATTGAGAAACAATATGAATATCGAGAAAATTGAGACCTTTAAATATTACGAGAGCTTTAATGGAAGCTATGGTGTTAAGTTGCCGGATCAGGAGCTAGAGTATATTCATAGTTTATGTATGAATTCATATCCTTATGAGACAGGCGGAATCCTCATCGGCAGATACTCTGATGATTTGAAATGGGCAGAAATAACCACTATAACAGGAGCTCCAGCAGAATCCAAGCAAACTTTGTGTTCATTCGTACGGAGTACGCGGGGCATTATTACGAAGCTAAAAAGAGCGTGGCAAAAGCAGCAATATTATTTAGGGGAGTGGCATTATCATCCCAATGCTTCTCCTAAGCCATCTGCACTAGATTTGAAAACAATGGTCAATTTATCTAAAGACGAAGACCTAGGATGTCCAGAACCAATTTTGTTGGTCATCGGAGGTAGCTCATCCAACTGGCTTCAGTATATTGGGGTATATGTAAAGGAACAAGAGATAGAACTCTATGAAGATCTGGTTTTCCAGGAGATCGCCCTTTATAAGCTGAGCACCGAGCTGTTTATCAAGATGGGGACGGTCGAGGATCTGATTCGCAAATATAACGCCCGTATTCTGGAAATGAACGAAACGTGTGTCGTTCTCGAAAAGAGTGGTCATTACGATGAGACGCAAGCCCTTTTCAGGGAGTTGAGCGAAACGATCGGTGTCTTGCAGTTCATCCGGTCCGGTCGCATTGCGATCACAAAAAGCCGTGTCGAGCGTTTGAGCGATATGTTGGCCGAAATGGAACGTAAGTTGCAGGAAAAAAAATAACGTACGGGTGGTTTGCGAACTGCCCCAACAGAAAAGAATCATGGATAAAGATAAAAGCAAAATAGGGGAATTTCATTTCGTCACGGAACCGTACCTGTTGGATTTTCGTGGACGTGTAACGATACCGATGATCGGAAACTATCTGATACATGTCGCATCCAGCCATGCTGCTGAACGCGGATTCGGTTTCAACGATATGTCAGAACGGCATACGGCTTGGGTTCTTTCCCGTCTGGCGATCGAAATGATCGAATATCCAGCCATGTCCGAACCTATAACTCTTTATACCTGGGTGGATGAAGTCGGCCGTCTCTTTACCAGCCGTTGTTTCGAGCTGGTGGATGGCAACGGTAAGACATTCGGTTACGCCCGTTCTATTTGGGCGGCTATCGATGTGGAAACACGCCGGCCGACCTTGTTGGATATCGCCAGGTTGAGCGCTTATGTCACGGATCGCCCCTGCCCGATAGAAAAGCCGGGAAAGATTGCGGCTGTGGAGAATGAGACGGAAGGGGTTCCTTATTTCATTAAGTACAGCGACCTTGATATCAACGGCCACCTGAACAGTATCAAGTATATGGAACATCTTCTAGACCTGTTTGATCTTGACCTGTTCAAGACAAAAGATATCAAACGTTTCGAAATCGCCTACCAGTCTGAAGGCAAATATGGGATGAAACTCATGTTGTACAAGAGGGAGGCTGATAACGGAAAATATGATATGGCGATCTGTAATGAAGGCAAAGCGATTTGCCGTGCTGCTGTTATGTGGCATTGAACAAACATGGTATGGGCGGATGGTTTGCGAACTGTCCTGACAAAAGAATTATTTTATTAACACATTACATTTAATAGTAGAAAAAATGGCAGTAATGAATTTTGGCGGTGTTGACGAAAATGTAGTCACCCGGGAAGAATTTCCATTGGAAAAGGCAAGAGAAATCCTCAAAGACGAAACCATCGCCGTTATCGGATACGGCGTACAAGGTCCCGGACAAAGTATGAACTTGCGGGACAACGGATTTAATGTCATCGTCGGACAAAGAAAAGGTTCGAAGACATGGGATAAAGCGGTGGCCGAACCTGAAGGATAACGGTTTCAATGTGATCGTCGGCCAGCGCAAAAATTCGAAAACCTGGGACAAAGCTATCGCAGACGGCTGGGGTCCCGGGGAAACGCTTTTCGAAATCGAAGAGGCTTGCCAGCGTGGAACAATTATCGAATACCTTCTTTCCGACGCAGCTCAAATAGAGGTATGGCCCAAAGTGAAAAAACATCTTACCGCCGGTAAAACGCTCTATTTTTCTCATGGATTCGCCATCACCTACAAAGAGCGCACGGGTATCGTTCCTCCTGCCGATGTCGATGTAGTACTGGTTGCGCCCAAAGGTTCGGGAACCAGTTTACGGCGCATGTTCTTGCAAGGTCGGGGACTCAATTCGAGCTATGCGGTCTTCCAAGACGCCACGGGCCGCGCCTTCGAGCGCGTGGTGGCGCTGGGCATCGGCGTAGGTTCGGGCTACCTGTTCGAAACCGACTTCAAACGCGAGGTCTACTCCGACCTGACGGGCGAGCGCGGCACGCTGATGGGCGCCATTCAGGGCATTTTCGCCGCACAATACGACACACTGCGCGCACACGGACACAGCCCTTCGGAAGCATTCAACGAAACGGTCGAAGAACTTACCCAATCACTGATGCCTCTTGTCGCCGAAAACGGTATGGATTGGATGTATGCCAACTGCTCGACAACAGCCCAGCGAGGAGCTCTCGACTGGTGGAAAAAGTTTCGCGATGCTACCAAACCCGTATTCGAAGAACTGTATGAAGAGGTAGCCAAAGGGAACGAAGCTCAACGTTCTATCGACACGAACAGTAAAGAGGGATATCGCGATGGACTGAACAAAGAGTTGAAATAGGCCAATTGGAAAAATCGATGTTTCCGTGAGCAGACGATGGAGTGTTTTCGAGTTCTTTTTGGACTTGGTCGAGTTCTACATTTGCATTTTTACAGGCTTCGAGCAACGGTGTGGAACCGTGGCAACAGTAGTCGATACCGTATTTTTCAAATACATTCGCCGCTCCGTATTTGTCGGTGACAATTTGGCCGACAGTCAGGGTTTCGTAGGATTTCATATTCCGATATATTTTTATTTCCCGGAAATTCCCGGTATTGTCAATACAATTTATCGAAGAAAAAGTTTCGAGGTTTATGGTTATTTATTCTATACGTTCGGGTATAAGAAAAGAGATTATCCCAACGAGCGAGATAATCTCTTTTCTATATGGTAATCTATATTTGCCGGTTAGTTATTTTCGGGGCGTAATTTTCGAACGGTCACACCGGCTTGCCACATCTCGCTTTCTCTCAACTCTTTCAACTCTTTGTTCAGTCCATCGCGATATCCCTCTTTACTGAGATAGCAAAGCTATACGGCATGGAAGATACTTA
>OQVH01002349.1_pt1 | contig 10033 bp, 10 predicted proteins | sample 1691641 | NCBI WGS metagenome assembly OQVH01 (sample SAMN03418286, study PRJEB22391) | human gut metagenome | biome: human-gut; feature: organic feature; material: feces | host: Homo sapiens | place: Italy | collected 2013-04
CTGCAAGAGCGCAAGATCAGCCGCGTAGTCTCGCCCGTGATCAGAACGCGGGCGTCGCACGGTGCGACCTTGTCGATCAGACGCCGGACGTGTTGCATTTGCTCGGAAGTGCCTATGATCTCTTCCGTGTGACCTGCCGAGCTGCGTTTCGCTTTGGCTTTTGCCGCCGTGCGCGGCGCTTCGGCTGCCTGTTCGAGTGTTTGCCGGATCGACTGCATCAGGCGGTTCATGTCGATCGGTTTGGTGAGGTAGTCCTGCGCTCCGTTCCGGAGTGCCTTGATAGCCGAATCGACCGTCGCTTCAGAGGAAAGTACGATGAAAGGTACGTCGCTCTCGGGAAGCCTCGTTTCATGATCCGAAATGATCAGATCGAAAGGGATACGTTCGCATAATACGGATGCCGCCGCTTCATTTTCAGCGCTTTCCGCCGCTATTCCTTCAAACTCCAGCCGTTCTCGCAGCGTGTTGCGTATGCTTTTCGATTGATCCAGGATTAAAACTTTTGCCATACCTTGCTTTTGTGATTTTTTTACGTACTTTTGTGACGAAGTTAATATATTATTCGCAGGAATCCAACTTTGTAGATAAAGTTGATTTCAAAGGTGAATTTACGATCGCTTTGAAATTTATATCCGCGAAATCTTTTCAGAATGTTATTGGAACGGTTCGCAATAACAATGCCACCGAACTCCCGCAAAAATTATGCAAAAAAATTATAATTATAAAAGACGGAAGCTTTTTTTGCCCGAATACGGCCGCCATATTCACGAAATGGTCGATTCGCTGATGCAGATCGAAGACCGCCGCGAGCGCAACCGGCAGGCCCGTGCGGTCATCGCCGTTATGGGAAACCTGAATCCCCTGTTGCGGGATACGGCCGACTTCACTCACAAGCTGTGGGATCACCTGTTCATCATGTCCGACTTTCAACTGGATGTGGACTCCCCCTATCCGCAGCCTTCGCGCCAGGAACTTACCACGGTGCCCCGGCGTATGCCCTATTCGTCGGGACATATCGAGTACAAGCATTACGGCAAATATGTCGAACGGATGATCCGGCGTCTGGCCGATGAGAAGAATCCCCAGGTAGTCTCGCGGACCGTCGATAACCTGGCGCGTTACATGCGCACCAAGAGCTACGAGTACAATCAGGAACATCCGAATAACGAGGTTATCATAAAAGACATAAAAAAAATGTCCGGAAATGCGATCCAAATCGACGAAGTGGCTCTCAATAATATCCGAAGCGATTATAAACAGCCCTTTATGGCGCATCCGCAAAAAGGTCAGAAAGGTCAGAAGGGAGCGCAGCAACGGCAACAGAAGAATCGGAATCAGCATCAGTCGCGCAATTTCAACGGCAAGAACGGGGGCGCACGGCACAATACCTCGAAATAGGGTTCCGTTTTTTGATAAACCATTTTCTCGCAACATGCGCAGCAGATTTTTTATTTCGATCGTTTTTCTGGCAGGGGCGCTCCTGGCGGTTTCCTGTCACTCTTCTACGGTTAAGATTTCGGGTCGTATAGTCGGTTCGGATTGCCGGATGATCTATCTCGAGCAGGTTACTCCGTTGGCGCAGACGCTCATCGATTCGGCGCAACTGGATGAAACCGGGAATTACAAATTGGAATTGTGCGATGTGGACCGTACTCCGGCGCTTTACAACCTGGTCTGCAACGGCGATAAGATTCCCCTGTTCCTGCAGGGCGGAGATCGCTTGACGGTCAGCTCGGTCGGACGTGTGGTGCACAACTATACGGTCGAAGGGTCTGAGGAGTCGGAGTTGCTGCGCCGATTTTATCAGCCGTTTGTGGCCGGGATGCAGCGGCTCGATGCGTTGAGTTCTTCGCCGGAAACTTACAGGATGACCGACGAGGAGATTCGACGGATCGAGTCTGAATATTGGGCCGAATACCGCCGGATCAAACACGAACAGATCAAGTTCATCGTCGAGCATAAGTCTTCCCTGGCCGGGGTATATGCCTTGTACCAGCGGCTTCCGGGCGAAACTTACCTTTTCAACCTCGACGGAGATGTGATTTACTACCGCATGGTGGCGGAAGCCATCGAGGAGCGTTATCCGGAGTCTTCCTACCTGCCGTTGCTGGCCAGTGAGATCGCCCGCATGGATGCGCGGCAAAATCTGATGTCGAATATCGCCGAAACGAATTTTCCCGATGTCGAGTTGCCCGATATGTTCGGCCGTAAAGTGCGTTTGAGTTCGTTGCAGGGAAAGGTCGTGCTGGTGGATTTCTGGTCGGCCGAATTGGGAAACAGCAACGCCATCAACGCCGAATTGAAGGAGGTTTATGCCGAATATGCCGACCGGGGATTCGAAATTTACCAGATCGGTGTGGATGTTTCGAAAGATATCTGGATCAACGCCGTGCAGGAGCAGCAGCTTCCCTGGATTTCGGTTTGCGATTTCCGGGGACGAAATTCTCCCGCACTGGGGCTTTACAACGTGCAGAAACTGCCTGCTAACTTTTTGATCGATCGTGAGGGTATCGTAGTGGCCCGCGATCTTTACGGTACGGGGTTGCAACGGGCGCTCGAAGCGCAATTCGAATAGGCTATGTATTACTTCGCATCGGACATTCATTTGGGCGCGGGAGGGCCGGCTGCGGCCCGTGCGGTCGAGAAACGTTTCGTGGCGTGGCTCGACGAAGTTTCCCGCGATGCCGATGCGGTCTTTATTCTGGGCGACCTTTTCGATTTCTGGTTCGAATACAAACGGGTCGTTCCCAAAGGGTTTGTGCGCGTATTGGGAAAGTTGTGCGAATTGACCGACCGGGGGATTCGGGTGGTTTTCATGACGGGTAATCACGACATGTGGGTTCGTGACTATTTCGAAGCGGAGTGCGGAGTGGAGGTCTATACTTCGCCCAGGATCATGGAGCTTGCCGGCAAACGGGTTTTCCTGGCGCACGGCGACAATATGAAGATCGATCATCTTCCTGTGCTGCGCTTTATGAATGCCGTGTTCCGTTCCAAAACGATCCGTTTCCTTTTTTCATGGCTCGTGCATCCCGACTGGGCGATGCGTTTCGGGCAGTGGTGGAGCGGCAAGTCCCGCAAAAGTCATCTGGCGAGCGAAATGGGAGACCATATTACCGACCCGCTCATCGAATATGCCCGCGAATATGCCGGTGCCGAACGCCCCGATTATTTCATCTTCGGCCATATGCACCAGCCGCGCGACTATTCCGAAGGAAATTTGCGGGTGCTGTGCCTCGGGGAGTGGCACTCCGATCCGGTTTATGCGGTCATCGACCCCGAGGGCAACGCTTCGTTGAAAAAATATTGATTCGACCATGCAACAGTATCTCGATTTGCTTCGTAAGATCCGACAGGACGGCATTGTGAAGAGCGACCGTACCGGAACCGGTACGCGCAGCATCTTCGGCTACCAGATGCGTTTCGATCTGGAGGTAGGATTTCCGCTGCTTACCACCAAGAAAGTTTTCCTGAAAGGGGTGATTTACGAACTGCTCTGGTTTTTGCAGGGCGACACCAATATAAAATACCTGCTGGATCACGGGGTCCATATCTGGGATAACGACGCTTATCGCTATTACAACGAGCTTTGTGTCCGTCACGGGGTTTTGCCGCTGGAGCGGGAGGCCTTTCTCGATGCCGTGCGGCGGGAAGAGCCTTCGTCGATCGACGGTTACCGTCCGGGCGATTTGAACCACGTGTACGGCTATCAATGGCGCAGTTGGCCCCGTCCCGACGGAGGGTGCATCGACCAGATTCGGCAGGTGATCGACCAGATCAAACACAGCCCCGATTCGCGGCGGATGCTGGTATCGGCGTGGAACGTGGCCGAGGTGGACGATATGGCGCTGCCGCCCTGCCATGTGCTGTTTCAGTTTTACGTGGCCGGAGGGCGCCTTTCGTGTCAGCTTTACCAGCGGAGCGCGGATACGTTTCTGGGCGTACCGTTCAACATCGCTTCGTACGCGCTGCTGACGATGATGATCGCGCAGGAGTGCGGATTGCGTCCGGGCGATTTCGTTCATACGCTGGGCGATGCGCACCTTTATCTGAACCATGCCGACCAGGTTGCCGAGCAGCTGTCCCGCACGCCTCGGCCGTTGCCGACCCTGCGGCTGAATCCGGCGGTGCGGTCGGTCTTCGATTTCCGTTACGAGGATTTCACGTTGGAGAATTACGATCCCTGGCCGGCGATCAAGGCTCCGATGTCGTTTTAGCTATGCGGGTAATTCTGTATATGCTGTCGGCCGCAGTGCTGATTTTGTCGGCGTCGTGTTCGCATGCGGACAGAGGCGGTAAGGTCGAAACGGAAGTTCCTCGAACCTCGATGGACCCGGAGGGATTGGGCGGCTGGCAGGTGCTGGTATATGAAGGAATTCTTCCGGAGGCTTCCGGCGACGGAAAAACTTGTGTCAAGCTTACGATCGAAAGCCGGGAACACAGCGGCGACGGTACGTTCACACTCGAGCGGTTTTATTCGGAAGCCGATGCCTGCCGGAGAGAGGTGTCCGTGAGGCGAGGCCGCAGATATACGTTACGGGGGATTCCTGAAAATGCGGATGCGACCGTCTGGCAGCTCGTGACCGAAGAGGGGAACGAAACGATCAACTTGTTGAAGGGAGGGGATGATACGCTGACCTTGCTGGATGCGAAACAGCGGATCCTGCCATCCGTATCCGGCTTCGAACTGATATTAAAAGAAAAAACGATTGATTAGACATGATTGCCATTATCGTCGCAGTGGCCGAGAACGGAGTGATCGGCGGTGAGAATCGCCTTTTGTGGCATATTTCCGAAGATTTGAAGCATTTCAAGGCCGTCACTACGGGACATCCGGTGGTGATGGGCCGCAAAACCTATGAGTCGTTGGGACGTCCGCTGCCGGGGCGGCGCAACGTGGTCGTCACGCGGCAGAATATTTCGATCGAAGGGTGCGACGTGGTGCATTCGCTCGACGAGGCGCTGGCGCTTTTCCGCCCGGAAGAGAAGGTCTTCGTCATCGGGGGGGCGCAGATCTATGCCCAGGCGCTGCCCCTGTGCGACGAGTTCTATCTGACGCGGGTGTTCCATGCCTACCAAGGCGATACCTGTTTTCCGAGGTGGGATGAACGGGAGTGGGAAATTATTGACAGCGAGTCGTTTGCTTCGGGAAAGGAGTTCCCTTACCCCTTTGCGTTCGAACATTACAGACGGCGAAAATAGGTATTTCTACTACTGTACGATACCTGGGGAATGGATAACTTTGCTGCTGCGAAGTTATCTTTTTTGTATGGGTAAGTATTTCGATATGCTGATGGAGGATGTGCGGATGAGGGAGGGCCTTCATTCGTGCATGAATTGCGGCGTGTGTACGGGTGTCTGCCCGGCGGCGGAGTTTTACAATTACGATCCCCGTCAGATCGTCAATATCGTGCAGACGCAGGACGACGATGCGATCGAGGAGCTCATGCGCAGCGATGTGATCTGGTATTGCGGCGAGTGTATGTCGTGCCGGCCCCGCTGTCCCCGAGGCAATACTCCCGCTTATGTCATCCAGGCGCTGCGGACGCTTTCCCAAAAGCTCGGTTTCTTCGTCGAGAGCGAGAAGGGGCGGCAGCAACTGGCCCTCAAGCGCACGATCGGGGAGAATATCCTCCGTACGGGTTACTGTGTGACCCCGAAACTGGTGAAGCCCGAGCTGCATCCCGAGCAGGGTACGGTTTGGGAGTGGATCTACGAGAACGATGAGGAGATTTACGGACAGTTTTCTGCCGCTTACAACCGTCCCGGTGCCGGGGCGCTGCGCAAGCTGGACGACCGGTCCATGGAGGAACTTCACCGGATATTCGACGTCACGGGCGGCAAGGAGTTTTTCGACACGATCGAAAAGCATTCCGACCGCAAGGCCCGCGAGATGGGATACGACGGTGCGGACGACGAGTACATGATGGATACCTACACCAAAAATTCCAACGAACATTATTAGCGTATGAAACGGTCGAGCTGGAGCGATTACCAGAAGGAGATCGCCGACGATAAATATTACTATGTGCGCAGCTGCATCCGTCAGAACTTTTTTCCGGGTAGCGAGAAGGCGTTTTTGAACATGTTGCAAAAGGATCTGGGACGCGATGTCTTCGACGATCCGCTGCACACCTCGTGTACGGGCATCGGCTACCATTCGGACATCGTGCCGCTGGATACGATCATGACGGTCGTGGCCCGGCAGTTCGCGCTGATGACCGATGCGGGGTATGAGAATTTCATCTCTTCGTGCATCACTTCGTTCGGCATCTATACCGAGATACTGGCTACCTGGGAGGAGTTTCCCGAGAAGGAGGAACAGACGCGCGAATACCTTTATAAGGCTACCGGCCGCGAGTTCCGCAAGCCGAAAAGCCTGGCCCACACTTCGGACATCGTTTTCCACTTGCGCGAGGAGATCGCCCGCAAGGCGAAATACCGGCTGGTCAATGCTGCCACCGGAGAGCCGCTGCGGGTGGTCGAACATATCGGCTGCCACTACGCCAAGATTTTCCCCAAGGCGGGTATCGGCGGTTCGGAATTTCCTTATGTGCTCGCCGGTATGATCGATGCGTGGGGCGGCCAGTGCGTCGATTATCCCGAGCGGCGCCATTGCTGCGGTTTCGGATTCCGCAACTACCTGGTGCAGGCCAACCGGGGCTATTCGGTGGCCAATTCGCACAAGAAACTCGAGAGCATGGCTCCCTACAAGCCCGATTTCATCGTGGCCAACTGTCCGGGATGCGCCATGTTCCTCGACAAATGGCAATATACGATCGCCGAGATGGAGGGCGTCACCTACGGTCAGGACGGACGAGGTATTCCGGTACTGACGTACGAGGAGATGGCCGGTCTGGTGCTGGGTTACGATCCCTGGGAACTGGGTATGCAGATGCACCAGGTGGATGTGGAGCCGCTGCTCGAAAAAATGGGCATCGACTACGATCCTGCGGCCAAATACCTGGGGCGCCACGGAAAATTCATCGGGAAACCGGCACCTTCGGCCGTCAATTGCGGCGTTCAGGATATGATCTATAATATCAAGGCACAATGAAAAGAGAGGTTATCATCGTAGGCGGCGGTGTCGCCGGTATTCAGACCGCACTGCGGCTTGCGGATAGCCGTATTCCTCCTTGAGCCGGGCATCGAAAAGCGTGAAGCCGGAGCAAACGACCACCGAGCCGCACTCCAGGATGCGGCCGTCGGCCAACGTCACGCTGCCGGGGGTGATCGACACCGCTTCGGCCGTCCGACGATCGTCGAGAAAGAGCCCGATCTGGGCGGCAAGCTCCGGGGATGGTATCATCTGTTCCCGTCGCTGACGCCTGCGTCCGAGGTGCTTTCCGAGTTGCGTCGCCGACTGGCGGCACGCGATGTCGAAGTGATGACTTCCGCCGAAACATACGAATATCCATATAGAAATTAAAGACGTCGGCATCCGGAAACAGCCGCTTGAGTTCCATGGCCTGTTTGACACCCGTGATGCAGCAAACACGCGAACAATGCGCCTGGCACACCTTCTCGTCGCGCGATCCCACGCAGTGCAGCAGGGCGATCCGACGCGGACGGCGACCGCTGGAGGTAGTCACATTCCCTTCGTTGAGCATCCGCTCGATGTCCACCGTCGTAAAGACGTTGTCGTAGATGCCGTAGCCGTACTCCTCCTTGATCGACGCGTCGAACAGCGTGAATCCCGAACACAACACCACCGAGTCGCACTTCGGCCCCGGATACGAAGAGATGTACCGCGAGGCTCAACAGAATTATAATATTCATTTCGTGCGCGGACGTATTTCGGAAGCGAGCCCGACCTACGACGGCCGGTTGCAGATCAAGGCCGAAGATACCCTGACGGGGCGTCCTTTGCGGATGAGCGTCGATATGCTGGTGCTGCTCGTCGGGATGCGGGCGAACGATTCGAACGCCGATTTCGCGGCTTCGGCCGGGTTGAGGCAGGCGCCCAGCGGCTTCATGGAACCGCAGGACCTCTTCTTGAACAGCGCCCGCAGCGGTGTGGACGGGATCTTTTACGCCGGTACGGTCACCGCGCCGAAGAATATCGGAGAAACATTGAACGAGGCCGATGCGGCAGTGGAAGCCCTGACGGCTTATCTGGGGAGGGTATAGTCATGGCAGCGATCAACTGGGGATATGCGATCAACAAGCCGCGCGTGATCGACATCGACAGCAACAACCTGCGCAAGAGCGACGAGATCCTGCGCGAGATGCCCGAATTGCAGACCTGCATCGGCTGCGGCGGCTACCGGAACCCCAGGTAGGCGACCGTTTCGATCCATCCGATTGACCTTGAAGATGCGGCGGTGCAGCAGCGGCAACCTTACGGATTTCAATTTCCGCAAACTCCATACGCTCGTGCGCCGGGGCGAATATCAGGGCGTCTATGAACAGATGAACAAATGCATGTTGTGCGGCAAATGCCGCCTGGTGTGTCCTCGTGGAATCAATACGCGGGCCGTGGTGATGCTCATCAAACGTAAACTGGGGGATTTCTGACGATGAATTTTTACGCGACATTCTCTATTCCGTTCATCGTGGGCGTCGTGACGATGTTCGTCGTTCTGATCGTCAAATACGGCTCCTGGATCTTCGGTCTTTCGGCTGCCGACCGCATGCGGATCGTCAAGGGCATTCCTTCGCGGCAGACGCCATTGGCGGTCTGGGAAGTGGTGCGCGAATCGCTGCTGCACCGCCGCATCTTCAAGGTCAATCCCTTGCTGGGCTATATGCACATGAGCCTGGCCTTCGGATGGTTCCTGCTGATCGTCGTCGGATGGATCGAAACGGTCGCCTACCTGGGGTTCCGGTACGTTCCGCTGCATGGGCATGTCTTTTTCAAATATTTCGCCACGGAACTGCCGCACAAGCCGGTCTTCGATTTCCTGATGGATCTGCTGCTGCTGTTCGTACTTTCGGGCGTGACGCTGGCTTTCGGCAAGCGTATCTATTCGCAGGCGATGGGCATGCACCGCACGACCAGGCACGTACTGGGCGACCGAATCGCCCTGTCGGTGCTGTGGCTGATCTTCCCGGCCCGCCTGTTGGCCGAAAGCATCACCTGCGCTCTGCACGGCGGCGGGGGATTTCTCACGGGTACGATCGGCGAGTGGATGGCGCATCATGTCAATCCGATCGTCCTGCAGACGCTGTACGAGCCGTTGTGGTGGGCCTATTCGATCTGTCTGGGGCTATTTTTCATAGTGCTGCCCTTCTCGCGTTATATGCATATCTTCACCGAAATTCCCCTGATTTTTCTGCGCCGCTACAAGCTGCATTCGACCGAGAAGGAGGGATCGTTCGACCGTTTTCAGACCGATGCCTGCTCGCGGTGCGGCATCTGCATCGACCCTTGTCAGTTGCAGAGCGAATTGGGGATCGACGACGTGCAGTCGGTCTATTTCCTGCGTGACCGGCGGTATAACCACCTGCGTCAGTCGGTGGCGAACAACTGCCTGATGTGCGGCCGCTGCGAACAGCGCTGTCCGGTGGGGATCGAACTCAATACGCTGCGTCTGAATTCCCGCGACACGATGCGCAATACGCCCGATGAGAAGCGCTACGAGTATTTTCAGGGGGTGGACCGTTCGGCCGGCGAGGGCCGCGTGGGTTATTTCGCCGGGTGTATGACCCTGCTGACGCCCCGTATCCTGTTGGCGATGGAGCGGATTTTCAAGGCTTCGGGCGAAGAGGTCTGGTGGGCGGACAAGGAGGGCGGCGTTTGCTGCGGCCGGCCTCTGAAGCTCTCCGGTGAAACCGATTCGGCCCGCAAGATGATGGATTACAACATTGCGCTTTTCCGCAAGCACCGGATTACGACGCTCGTCACTTCGTGCCCGATCTGCCTGAAGGTATTCCGGGAGGAGTATCATCTCGAAGGAATCGAAGTGCTGCACCATTCCGAGTATATGCTGCGATTGATCCGGGACGGCCGCCTACAGCTTCGCCGAGGGGCGCAGACATTCACTTACCACGACCCCTGCGAACTGGGACGCGGGAGCCGCAAAGTGGACAA
>OQVH01002359.1_pt1 | contig 9988 bp, 10 predicted proteins | sample 1691641 | NCBI WGS metagenome assembly OQVH01 (sample SAMN03418286, study PRJEB22391) | human gut metagenome | biome: human-gut; feature: organic feature; material: feces | host: Homo sapiens | place: Italy | collected 2013-04
CCTTTGTTACCGCGTCGGCAAGCTGTTTTCCGATTTCATGGGCTTTCTCATAATCCACTTCCCCCGGCTCAAAGGACTGTATCAAATGGTGGGCGAGATTGTTTCCCTTATCTATGGCTTGTGCAAGCGTAAATCCGAACTCAATGTCTGCCGTTTCATAGCTACACCCAAAAGAGGACACAAGCATTTTTCCGTCTGTTTTATCCGGGTTTTGGATATAGTCAAGGGCTTTGCTCAACGTGCTTTTAATAGGCTTAATCTTTGTAACCGCCATATCTCCGCAAGCACCCCCTTTATTTCCTCTATGTCCTCTTGGTAGACGCTGCCTGTCGCATTGACACGCTTTGCAATCTGATTGACGTTGACCCCGATTTTCTGTATCTCCGCTGTCATGGCTTTTATGTCGCTATGGTCTGTCTGAATGATATACCCGTCAATGGCAATCTTGCGAAGATACGCCGCCATGTTCCGGGTAGGGACGAGCTTCATTTTCTGTTCAATCAATGCCCGTTCTTCCTCTGTTACATAGAATTTGATTTGTACTTTTCTTTTGCGTCCGTTCATGCAATCGTTCCTTTCCATTCCGAGGGTTTGGGACACTTCCCAACAAGCAATTTTCAACCGACGCACCGCAGGACGGGAGGGCGAAAATACGGAAAAGGGTACTCTTTTCCTATGCTTGCTACGAAACTTTATCCCTTACTACCTACAACACCGGGAACGGCAAATTTGACGAACTTTCCCAAAAGAAAAACGCCGCAATCTGCGACGTTTCAATCACTCTATATAAACAAAAACGAGAGAACTTTATTCCCCCGTTTCGTCGTTGTTGGCTTCCTCTATTCCTTTTGCAGTAGCAGACAGGATTTTCAAATCTTTTTCGCTCATACCGTCAAGCATAGTATCGAGCTGACGGCGGCGCGTGGATTTCTCCTGTTCCCGTTCCGGGAAAAAGAACTGGTCTACTGATACATCAAGCAGGGTTACAAGCTCATATAAAATCTGTAAACTTGGGTGCTGCCCGCTGTTCTCAATGGACGCGATATATCGGGGCGCAATATTCAGCGTATCGGCTAACTGATTGCGTGATATTCCCTTTGCTTTTCTTGCTGCTTTAATGGCTTGTCCGAAAGCCTTAAAATCAAATTTTTCTTTGTTCTGCTTCATAGTCATTTCACCCAACTACATTTTATATTTCATCTCTCTTTCAAGATATGATTACACACATCATAGTTTTGACTGAAATAAATCATATATAAACCTTGACGAAAGATGTCAAGGTTTATATACTATAATAGGGTTAAAGGAGGGAAATATTTGAAAGAAAGCAGATTATTCAAAATTGTATATTATATTTTAGAAAATGGGCGTATAACCGCCCCAGAATTGGCAGAAAAATTTGAAGTATCAGTGCGGACAATCTATCGTGATATAGATGTAATAAGTAGTGCAGGTATTCCTATTTATGTAACAACGGGGAGAAATGGCGGCATACAAATACTTGAAAACTATGTTTTAGATAAGGCTCTTTTTTCTGAAAAAGAGAAGCAAGACATATTAGCAGCTTTGCAAAGTGTATCAGTTGTGAGTAACACTTATGAAAAGGATATGCTGACAAAATTATCTGCTCTCTTTAATATCAACTCTGATAATTGGTTTGAAGTAGACTTTTCACGTTGGGGAAGTAAAACACAAGATAACACTACCTTTGAATTATTGAAAAATGCTGTTATTTCTCATAAGGCGCTATGTATCATGTATGTAAACTCTTATGGTAAAAAGAGCCAAAGAAAAATATATCCGCTTAAAATGATGTATAGAGCAAAGGAATGGTACGTTAAATCTTACTGCGTTGATAAAGATGATTTTCGGATTTTCAAATTTAATCGTATTCTTGAAATACAAATGTTATCAGAGGAATTTGTACCAATGGAATATCCCAAATCGACAGATAAGCCAAAAAGAAGCTACAATAAAATATCCCTTTGTTTTCCAAAAGAAATGGCATATCGTGTGTATGATGAATTTGAGGGAAACGAAATAGAAGAAATGAAAAACGGAGACCTCATGGTTTCATCTGAAATGCCAGAGGATAACTGGTTGATAGACTATCTACTTTCTTTTGGAACACAGGTTACAGTAATTGAGCCTACCTATTTGAAAAAAATTTTATCTGATGAAGCAAAAAAAATATATGAAAAAAATAAAGCATGACATTAGATGTCAAGGTTTAGTTGTTACAATATAGGTGTAACGCATTTATGGAGGAAAAAAATATGAGCGAACAATTTATAAATTTGACGATTGAAAATATAGACAAGGAACATTTATGTTGCGCGATTGCCGATAAAAAACATCAAGCGGGAGTAGCAGTAAAAAAGAATTGGTTGAAAGAACGGATTGCTGAGGGACACGTTTTCCGAAAACTTGATGAAAAGGGAAAGGTTTTTATTGAATATGCTCCATTGGAAACTGCGTGGGTGCCTGTTCATGGAGATAATTATTTGTATATCTATTGTCTTTGGGTGGCGGGTTCTTTCAAAGGGAAAGGGTATGCAAAATCTTTGATTGAGTATTGTATCAATGACGCAAAAGAAAAAGGAAAATCAGGTGTCTGTATTCTTAGTTCCAAAAAGAAAAAACCATATTTGGCAGACAAAAAATTTTTACTCAAATATGGTTTTGAAGTTGTTGATACCGTAAAAAATGAATATGAATTATTGGCATTATCTTTCAATGGGGAAAAACCGTATTTTTCTGAAAGCGTAAAAGAAATGAGAATTAGTGGACAAGAACTGACAATCTATTATGGCTTACAATGTCCATACATTCCAAACTGCATTGAACAAGTGCAAGAATACTGCACTAAAAATAACATACCATTAAATTTGATTGCCGTAGACACTTTAGAGAAAGCTAAAAATCTTCCTTGTATTTTTAATAACTGGGCTGTTTTTTACCATAGAGAATATGAAACAAACCATCTTCTCAATGAAACCTTTTTAAAAAAGAAATTTCAGTTATAAGGGAAAAGACTATGCACTTTATAAAGGTAAAAGGAATTTTATCTGCTTCAAACGGAATGAATTTATATCGCGGTTGTTCGCATGGTTGTATATATTGCGACTCACGAAGCAAGTGTTATCACATGGAACATGATTTTGAGGACATTGAAATTAAAGGAAATGCTATCGAATTATTAGAAAATTCCCTCAAGCGAAAGCGTAAAAAATGTATGTTGAGTACAGGCTCTATGACAGACCCGTATATCCCACTTGAAAGTAAAATTGGGAATGTTCGTAAAGCATTGGCTTTAGCAAATAAATATGGTTTTGGCTTTACTTTGATAACTAAATCCGACCGAGTATTACGGGATTTAGACTTATTAAAATCTATCAACGACAAAACAAAGTGCGTTGTGCAAATGACGCTAACCACCTATGACGAAGATTTATGCAAAAAAATCGAGCCAAATGTTAGTACGACAAAAGAACGGTTTGAAGCTCTGAAAAAGCTGAATGAAGCAGGTATTCCAACGATTGTTTGGCTTTGTCCTATTCTTCCTTTCATCAATGATACAGAAGAAAACATCAGAGGAATTTTAGAATATTGCATTGAAGCAAAGGTTTACGGCGTTATTTGTTTTGGAATGGGCTTAACGCTTCGTGAGGGAAACAGAGAGTATTTTTATAGCCAGTTAGACCGATTGTTCCCGCACATGAAAGAAAAGTATATTCGTACTTATGGTATGCAATATCAACTAAGCAGTCCAAAACACAATGAACTGATGAAATTATTTCATCAAATATGTGAGGGTAGCGGTATTATGCACAATAACTCAAAAATATTTGAGTATCTATACAGCTTTGAAGAAAAGAATAGTCCTATCCAATTAAATCTGTTTGATTAACTTTCAAACAATGACCGCCCAACGGAAAATAAAAAAAACCGTTGTTTGGCGGCAAAGTTTTCATGCGCCTAACAGAATATAAGGGACTTAACAGCGGTTTTGAAATAGCAATCAAAGCCGCTGTTTTCTTTTTTCAAAAGTAAGAATACAGAGGGTGTGTTAAAGTTACCCTTTTTCAAGGATATAGCGGTATTGAGGAGGTATCGCCATGTCCTTTTTTCTATGCCCTAATGGGTTACTATCAAAAAAAGCCATTACCCGCCAACGGGCTATTCCGGCTACATAGATGAACTCACAAATCACACATATACTTTTGATAATTCCTTTGCGCCTGTCTGCGTTTTGCAGACGGGCGCATTTTGCGTTTTCTCCAAAAATTTTTTCAAGAAATTTCTAAAAACCAACGTCCATTTTGAAATGCTTCGGTTTGAGGGTTTACGAAAGGGGACATTTCAAACTTCACCGCTTTCGCGGCAGCGAAAGGAGGTGAGAACATGAACGAGCCTATTCGTACCCAATGGCAAATCCGTTGTGCTTTTAACGGCTTTTGCAAACTGGCGTTGAAGCGAGAAGCTATGAACGCTCACAGGGACACAAAGCAGCGACAATTACGCGAGGTTACTTTTTCCGACCTGTCGCCACTGGAAGAAAATCAGCTTTACGTCTGCGACAAATATTTTGCAGATGATGAAGCGGAACAGTCTTTCGTTGTCGGCGGCAAAGAAATTACTGCGAAGCTGCTTGCCGAAGCCCTGCACAGTTTGCCGGAAGAAAAGCGGGAAACCGTACTGCTGTATTATTTCTTTGACATGAGCGAACGCGAGATTGCAAAGTTTTGTAATCTGTCAAGGACAACGGTACAGTCCCGCCGGACAAGCTCAATGAAGCTGTTAAAACGCTATTTGGAGGAAAGAGCCTATGACTGCACAGATTAGTAAATCAGAACAGGACGAACGCGGCTTGTTGCCTTACCCGGTAATCATAGCCGCTACTAAGGGCGACCCGGAAGCTATGAACATTGTCGTACAGCATTACGAAAGCTACATAGCGTCCCTGTCTATGCGAAAGCTGCGTGATGAGCGCGGAAATATCTATTGGGGCATAGATGAGGATATACGCGACCGCTTGCGTTCGCGTCTTATGCGGGCTGTCCTTTCATTCAAGGTTTGAGATAACCACAAGCAGCGTCCCCCTTTCCGCTGCCTGTTGACTTGACCTTTGCTTGCTCTTTGACAAAGAAAGTGTCGCAAGATAACGGCGACGCAGTATAGGGCAAATCGGATACGTCCTTTTTGCGTTGAGCCATACGGCAGGTGCGCCATGACGCTTTTCTTCTATTGGAGAAAGTCGAGCGACCACCACCACGCCGGGGAACAAGTGTAGCGGCTTGTGGGCGACGACACGCACTAAGGGTAGACAAGCCTTTACAGCCATAGTCCGAGCGTTAAAAGCGTCGCAGGCATTGGGTAAAGCTGCCTTAACGGGCAGGGGTGGAACTCCCGCGAGGTTGTGCTAACAGCCGTCCGATTAAAGCCCCTTTTACTATTCACTTTTCCTAATATTGAAAGGGGGACGATACTATGAGTAACGCTGACGTGCCTATTTGGGAAAAATACACGCTTACGATAGATGAAGCAGCTAAATACTTCCGTATCGGAGAAAACAAGCTGCGTAAATTAGCCGAGGAAAATCCTGCCGCCGGGTGGGTTATTATGAACGGCAACCGTATTCAAATCAAGCGCAAACAGTTTGAAAAAATGATTGATACCATAGACACAATCTGATAGTGAAATTGAGCCTTGAATGTGCTATAATGAGATAAGCATATCAAGGCTCTTTCCGTCTTGGAAAGGAGCATTGAAAAATGTCAAAGAAAAGACGTGACAGCAAAAATCGAGTTTTGCGGTCGGGAGAGAGCCAGAGAAAAGACGGAAGATATGCTTACAAATATATAGATACCTTTGGTAATCCGCAGTTTGTGTATGCGTGGAAGTTAGTACCTACGGACAAGACCCCTGCCGGAAAGCGTGAGGATATATCCCTACGAGAAAAGGTAAAAGAGATACAGAAAGACCTTGACGACGGGATAGACACCATAGGCAAGAAAATGACGGTCTGCCAACTTTATGCAAAGCAGATACGCCACCGGGGAAATGTAAGGTACAATACGAAAAACGGACGCAAGCGGCTGATGAAGCTACTGGAAGAAGATAAACTTGGGGGCTGCCCGATTGACAGCGTGAAGCTGTCCGACGCGAAAGAATGGGCAATCCGCATGAAAGAAAAAGGAATTTCCTATAAGACTATCAGTAATGACAAGCGTTCCTTGAAAGCTGCCTTTTACACAGCGATACAGGACGATTGCATAAGGAAAAATCCTTTTGACTTCCAGTTAAACACTGTCATTGAAGATGATACAGAACCAAAGGTTCCGCTAACACCAGCGCAGGAAGAAAGTTTTTTGTCCTTTGCTCAAAATGACAAAGTTTATCAGAAGTATTATGACGAGCTTATTATTTTGCTTGGGACAGGGCTTCGTATCTCTGAACTTTGCGGGCTGACCGATACTGACATTGACTTTGAGAATAGGATAATCAATGTAGACCACCAACTTTTAAGAAGTGCGGAAACAGGATATTACATTGAAACACCAAAAACGAAAAGCGGTATTCGTCAAATTCCAATGAGCGAAAAAGTATATGAAGCATTTAACCGAGTGCTGAAACGGCGCAGGGGTGCAAAAGCTGTTACTATTGACGGTTACAGCAACTTCCTTTTCCTCAACCGGGACGGCTACCCGAAAACAGCTACCAATTATGACGGTATGTTTAGGGGGCTTGCAAAGAAGTACAACAAGTACCATGAGGAAGCTCTACCGAAAGTAATGACACCGCACACCTTACGTCATACGTTCTGTACCAACATGGCAAATGCCGGAATGAACCCGAAAGCATTACAGTACATTATGGGACATTCCAACATTACTATGACGCTGAACTATTACGCACACGCTACTTTCGACAGCGCAAAAGCTGAAATGCTGCGGATAGCAGCTTAGTAGTAAATCAAGGTTTTACTACTTCTTTACTACTTTTGAAAGCAAAAACCTAAGCGGATATAAAAATATATGTGAGTTTCTTCCGATACGAAAAATGCCGGAAAAGCCTGTAAATACGGGCTATACCGGCATATAAGAACTTCTAAAAAGATAATCAAAATTCATATCTAATTTTATTGTGAAAAATATGGATAAAAAGACAGTTGCATTAGAATTACCTACAGGAAGTGGAAAAACATTAGTAGGATTACTAATTGGAGAATATAGACGTAGAAAAAATAAAGAAAAAGTATTGTTTCTATGTCCGACAAATCAATTAGTGTATCAAGTTGTAGAGCAGGCAAATTCGAAATATGGTTTAAGAGCAATTGCTTTTTGTGGCAAACAGAAAGATTACCAGCCTAAAGATAAGAGCAGTTTTTTAATGGCAGAGGCGATAGGAGTTACAACATATAGTTCTTTTTTTGCATTGCATTCTTTTTTTGAGGATGTGGATATTTTAATCATGGATGATGTGCATTCATGTGAAGATTATATAATATCAAATTGGACGATTCAGATTGATAGTGGAAATACTGTGTTTTTAGAAATAGCAGAATTGTTAAAACCTTTTATCAGTGAAACGGATTACAAATATTTATTAGAAGATGAATATATTCCAGAAGTAGCATCATGGTGTAATATGTTACCGATGCCTTTGATAATGAAAAAGATTGATGAACTTCAGACAATTTTACAACAAGGATTGGAAGTGGGCTCATCAAATTATTATGCGTATTCAAGAATATCGGAAAATTTGCAAGAGTGCAATATTTATATTGCAAATGGAAAAATTCTTATACGTCCTTGGATTGCACCGACTATGTCGTTTAAAGCTTTTGCAAGTGCGAAACAAAGAGTATTAATGTCAGCAACATTAGGAAGAAGCGGTGAGTTAGAACGAATTACTGGTATAGAGAAAATATGTCGTTTGCCAATAGTAAATGATTGGGATAAAAAAGGATTAGGAAGAAAATTTTTTACTTTTCCAGATTTATCTTTAGGGAAAGAAGAACAAGATAAAGTAGTTATAGCACTTCAAAATTTATGTAAAAAAAGTGTTTTTCTTGTTCCAGATGTACAATCAGCAGAGAAAATTGGAGAGTTTTATGCACAACATATACAAAATACAAAAGTTTTCGAAGCAAAAGATATAGAGGAGTCTAAACAATCGTTTGTAGATACAACAGAAGCAACTGTTATTTTAGCAAATCGCTTTGATGGCATAGATTTTTCTGATGATGAGAGTAGATTATTATTTATATGGAATCTTCCCAAAACGACAAATTTGCAAGAAAAATTTCTAATTACTAGGATGGGTGCTTCAAAATTATATGCAGAAAGAATACGGACAAGGATAATTCAGGCAGTAGGAAGATGTTCCAGAAATCCAAGTGATTATTCGATTGTTTGTGTAATTGGAGATACTATTCAAAATGATTTAACAAAATCGGAAAAAATCAAGAAATTTACTCCGGAGTTGAGAGCTGAAATTCAATTTGGATTAGAAAATTCAGTGGATTATTCAACTGTAGATGATGTAGTAGAGCAGGCTGGGGATTTTTTAGAAAGGAATACAGTATGGCAAGAAGCAGAAGAGTACATTGTTGATTTAAGAAATAGATACTGGAATGAAGAAAATGAAGTAGAAAAGCAGATAAATGAAAAACTACAAGAATCGGCAATTCAAGAATTGAACTTTCAATATGCGTTATGGAAAAAGGACTATAAAACTGCATTTAATTATGCTTGCAGAATTGTTGGAATTTTAAACGCACCAGCATTAAATGGATACAAATGTTTTTGGAATTATATGGCGGGATGTATGGCATATTACTTATTTAAGAATGGGCAAATAGAGTATAAAACCGCTGGTATACAATATTTGTCTGATGCTTTAAAAGAAAACATAAGTATAAGATGGTTGTCGGGGCTTTCAGAAAAATTATTTTCTAGTAAATGCAAAATGATTGACAAAAACGATTTTTTCTTTGACTGTATTGAACGAGTAGAAAATATGTTTACATCAATGCCAACGGCAAAAAAAATAGAGAAAAAAACTAAGTCTATTTTGAATAATTTAAATTCAGCAGATGGAAATGTATTTGAAAAAGGACATAAAGAATTAGGTGAATTGTTGGGATTTATTTCAGAAAATCCTGATAGTACTGGAGCACCTGATCCATACTGGATAATTAATGAAAATAATATTGTTGTTTCAGAAGATAAGATTTATGAAGAAAAAGATTCAGTAAAAAGTGTTCCAATATCTGATGTTAGTGAAGCGGGTAGACACAAAACATGGATTGTGGAAAATGAGAAAAGAATATTTAAGAGTGCTAATATTTATACTGTTCTAATTACCAATTCTACAAGCATTGATGATGAAGCTCGTATCTATGCTGACGATATATATTATGTAAATAGAAAAGAATATGTTAGCTGGGCAGTTAAAGCACTTGCGATTATTCGAAACGTGTGGAATACATTTATAGAAGAAGGTGATATGGAATGGAGAAAATCAGTTCATCAGCAATTTATAGAAAATAATATAACGCCTAGGGATTATTTAGATTTTGTTTGCAGAAAAAAATTGAAAGATATATAATATGCTTTTACATAGAATTGTTGTTTTAACGATTAAAATGTTGAAGTAAAAAACTTTGTGGAAGTTTTTCAAGTTTTGTGTAAATGTTAATAGTTGATATAAGATATGCGAATAGTTATAAATGGGCAGAGCCGATTTTTCGGTATCTGCCCATATTTGCACTATACGAAAGGTTTTAAGTATGCAAATAAGTTTTTTTTAAAATAAAACAGTTCAGTATTTTATTATCTTTAATTGACTTTGTAGTAAAAATCAGGAGATATATAATTTTTGGATACTTGAAATATATAGATAAAGCTACACAATTATTATACCTTCATTAATATCCTTATTTTCTGCCCGATACTTGCAGCAAAGACAGTAAGCCGTTCAT
>OQVH01002362.1_pt1 | contig 9981 bp, 8 predicted proteins | sample 1691641 | NCBI WGS metagenome assembly OQVH01 (sample SAMN03418286, study PRJEB22391) | human gut metagenome | biome: human-gut; feature: organic feature; material: feces | host: Homo sapiens | place: Italy | collected 2013-04
AGACGGCGTACCACCCCGCCGCTCTGGTGCTTGGCGGCGGGCTGATCCTGTTCCTGATTAAAATAATTGACGGCAGCCTGTTTACGTCTGCCGATCCGTGGTACTGGATTTTGTGGGAGAGCCTGTTCAATGCAACGGCCCGCACAGCAGGATTCAACATTTCGGACATGGCGCTCAACAGCGCTCCATACGCCCTGTTTCTGGGAGCTCTCATGTTCATCGGAGGCAATCCCGGTTCCACCACGGGAGGGGTCCATACCACCGCATTTGCCGTTTCCTGCGGGGAGGTGGCGCGCATTTTACAGGGCAAGAAAGACGTGGTCATGCACAAGCGCCGGATTGCCCGCAATGTGGTGGAACGGGCCGTCATCACCGTCATCCTGGCCGGAGCCTGGGTAGGTATGATGACTACGGTCATGTGTTTTGCAGAACCGCGGTTGAGTCTGGAACGCCTGTTTTTCGAAGTAGTCAGCTCTTTCGCCACGGTAGGCTTTTCATGGAACGTCACTCCGGAACTCAGTGATGCCGGCAAATGGATCATCGTGTTCAACATGATTGTGGGCCGTGTGGGCATGGTGGCTTTCGTGCTGGCCTTCATGAAACAACCAACCAAATCCCCCCTGCGGTATCCGGAAACCAGACTGCCGCTCAGCTGACCCGGGGCATTACCCCCATTTTCATGACATGTGCGGAAGCAAACGCATTTCTTTCTTGCAAGAAAACATTTTAATTCAAAAATATTTGGCCTTTAGCGCCTGCCCTTGGCGGATCATGCCCGCAGGCTGCCCCCGCTATGAATAATCCTTCTTTTACTTCCTATCAAAAGATATGGCTCATGTCATACCCCCTCATGATCAGCCTGATCATTGAGCATATGATCGGCCTGACGGATGCCGTCTTCCTGGGGCGCGTGGGGGACGTGGCGCTGGGAGCATGCGCTCTGGGCGGCGTGTATTACATGGCCATGTTCATGCTGGCATTCGGCTTCGGCTTTGGCGCACAAATCATCATTGCGCGCCGCAACGGGGAACGCCGTTACAACAGGATTGCCCCCACCATGGTTCAGGGCTGTTATTTCATGCTGGTCCTGGCGGTAGCTCTTTTTGCCGCATCCCAATATTTTTCCCCCATCATCCTGCGGGACATCATTGAATCCCCACAGGTGTACGGGGCCACAGTGGATTACCTGCACTGGCGCACCTACGGTATTTTTTTCTCCTTCCTCTGCGTCATGTTCCGAGCCTATTACGTGGGGATTACCCAGACGAAGATTCTGACGGTCAATTCCATTGTCATGCTCCTGAGCAATGTCGCGTTAAATTACTGCCTCATTTTTGGGAAAGGCGGCTTTCCCGCCGCGGGCATAGCAGGGGCGGCCATTGCCTCCAGCGTATCGGAAGCAGTCTCCCTTCTCTTTTTCATCATCTACACAAGCATGACGGCGGACAAACGGAAGTACGGTTTCCGCCGGGCATTCACACTCCGCCCCCATCTGCTGAAGGGAATGCTGTCCATTTCCGGATGGACCATGGTGCAATCTTTTATTTCCGTCTCCATCTGGTTTATTTTTTTCCTGGCGATTGAACATTTGGGGGAACGCCCGCTGGCCGTTACCAACATCGTGCGCAATATTTCCGCCCTGCTGATCATGGTGATCAGCGCTTTTGCCACCACGGCAGGAGCTCTCATCAGCAACCAGATTGGAGCGGGAGAACAGCGCTGCCTGTTCAAAACCTGCGGCATGACCCTCAAACTGACATACGCCATCCTGATCCCCCTGCTCATCATATTGTGCCTGTTTCCGGAGCCCGTCCTCCGTGCCTTCACGGATAGCCCGTCCCTGATTGCCGCCAGCGTCAATTCCGTGTATGTGATGGCTTCTTCCACACTGATCATGGCTCCGTCATTCATCCTGTTCAATGCCGTATCCGGCACAGGCAATACCAAGGCGGGATTCATCATGGAAATGATTTCCCTGGCCGTTTACACGGCCGTCATTTATTACGGCATCATCAGGCTCAAGCCGGATGTGGCTCTCTGCTGGTTTTCCGAACACGTTTACGGCGTTACCCTGATCATCCTGGCATGGTGGTACCTCAAGAGCGGGAAATGGAGAGGCAAAAAGGTTTAGAAGGAACAAGAACGGGGAAAGGCACGAAATAAAGTCCGCTTTCATACAGGCGTCTCCAACGCTCTCCCATTCTCAAAAAGTGCCCTGGTTGGAGAAAAGGCTGCTTTTTGCCCCCAGGTGGCAAAGGGTGACGCATGCTGCTTCCCAATACACCGGATAAAACACGGCCATTCAAACTCCGGAAAATAAGCCCGGAGGATACAAAAACTGATGGAGGAAGCGCGCCGCAAGCCTGTATGAAAGCGGCAAAAACATCAACACAGACAGGAATTATTCTTCGCCGGAATCCTCTTCGGAATCCCGTTCCTCTTCCGGAGAAGAAGTTTTCTCCTGCTGCTGGAGAGCTGCTTTCTGGGCATGCTTGCGGCGCGCTTCCTCCATCATGAAGAATTCCGCACAGCGGAAAGCGCGGCGGGCCGCCTCACGCGCCGTCTGGTCGTCCATCAGGGCAAGGCCTTCTTCAGACACTTCCGCCAGGAACATTTTCCAGGCTCGGGAAGCCACCTTCTTACAATCCAACTGCTTGAGAGAAGCGGCATCCTGCATGGGCTGGCGGTCTTCGGAACCGCCGCCTTTCTTATTGCGGCGGCGGCGCTTGCGCTTGTTAAAGGGCCCTTCGGAGGCACCGCCCACCGTTTCCGGCTGGGCAAAGACATCTCCGCCATGCTGTTCATGGCGCTCCTGCTGTTCCGCATTGCGATTGGGGCGGAACGATTCCCGCTTGACCTTGACCGGAGCGGCAGCCTGGGGCTTCTGGGGAGCTTCGGGCATCATCTCCTTTTCCACGGGAGCGGAAGGTGCCGGGGCCTCGGAAGGGGCAACAACCGTTTCAGAGACAGGGGCCTTTTCATCAGCCGCCTTTTTGGCTGTTTTCGCGGTTTTCGTCTTCACCGCAGTTTTCGGGGCGGACTTGACCGTTTTGATTTTGGTTTTGGGTACTTCTACGGAAGCGGCGTCAGCAGCAGCTTTTTTTTCAGCTGCGGCGGCCTTTTTGGTAGTAGAGGCCGTCTTTTTGGCCGTCGTCTTGCGAGCAGCCGTTTTTTTAGCTGCGGACGCTTCCGGAGCACCTGTTTCTAATGGTTTTTTTGCCATAAAATTTCAAGTGAAAGAAAGGATTATGAATCAATTCCGGAGATTGTCGAGATTTATCACGGAGCCTCATCCGGAAGAGCCGGGAGATCTTTCAACAGCGCCTTGTACTTTCCCGAATCAAAGGAGCGGCCCCCCACCACCATCGCATTAATAGTAATGGCCAGAGCCTGCGCCATCAGTTCCAGAGCTTCCTGTTCTCCCAGTTTTTCCCGCCCCGTCAGGCGTTCCAGGCAGTTTTTGACATAAGCGGTGTCCGGCGACTCCAGCTGCTCCCGAACGGCAGGCACCAGCGTTTCAATCATTTCCTCCGGTATTTCCATGATAGTCCTTTTGTTGCTTTTATTTTACTATGGAACCAAATGAACGCGCATTTTTTCCGGGCAGACATTCTCTCCCGAATGGCATGCGGACGCGGCATTTCCCATTCCAGCCAGGGCTTTTATTGGAAATAACCGCCACCCGGCAAGTTCCTGCTTCCAGTCCATTTCAAGCGGAATATTTTCCGTTTCCCTCACATGGCTCCCATGCGGCTGCGAATGACGGATTGCAGTTCCGTTTCAAATTCCCTCAGGTCGTCCGCCGTAGGTTCTCCAAGCGTAGCGTCCCAGTTGATACGGCCGGTACGGTCAATATCCCATGCGCCCTGGGCGCCGCTCTTGAATAAAACCTTGCCGGCCATCAGGGCGTGGGGAGGCGTTATTTCATCCACAGTTACCTGGGTTTTTCCCAGCAGGGAGGCAGGGGGAGGCATTGTTCCGGGAAGCTCTCCGGGCTGCTCGGCTTCGGGTTCCGGCTCCGGCTGTCTGATGCGGATATCCAGATCCTGAAGAAGGAATCTTGTATCCATGAACGTCAGCTTGATGTTCAAGTCCTCATGCAGCCTTTTCTGGATGGCGTTTAAATCCAGTCCTTCTTCCGCCCAGGTCCGGATGGACCGGATCTGTTCCGGAGATAATTGATCAGGGTTTATCATGATATGTATTTGATTTAGAATGATTTTTTCTATTCGCGGCCAGCCATGCATTCCAGCAGGGAATGAACGCAGGCGAGAAATCCTGCGGACGGCGTTCCACCCACGCCTGGATTTGCTCCGGCGTGAACCACTGCACGCTGTCCACCTCCGCCGCCGGAAAACGAACCTTCCCGGAATACCGCCCTTCATAGAGGGAGATGAATTCCCAGCCGTTATTTTCTCCGGCGTCAAAATCCGCAATTTTCTGCAGCCCGCAGCCGGACACCCCCAGTTCTTCCTTCAGCTCCCGCACCACAGCTTCCTCATAACTTTCCCCGGCATCCAGATGCCCGGCTGCGGAGGAATCCCATTTGCCCGGCTGCCTGTCTTTCCACAGGGACCTTTTCTGGAGAAGCACAGCTCCATGCTTATTGACCAGGAACATATGTACGGCGCGATGACGAAGGCTGCCTTCATGTATTTCCCGACGCGTGCCCTGCCCCGTCACCTGATTGAGTTCGTCCACGATGTCAAACAATTCATCTCCGCTCTGCGCCACATCCTTGAGAGGATTGGTATCATAAACGCGCGCCAATTCCACCCACTGGGACAAATTCAATTCCTCAGCCCTGGAGGAAGGGGAAAGCCCCAGGGAAGCAGCCACGCCCTCCCACGGAGGAGAAGCGGGGAGCTGTTTTTTCAATTGTTTGCGCCGCTGGGAAAAAGCCTTGCGCATCAGTTCATCCATCAGGCGGTCGTCATATGGAGGCAGCTCACGGGCAGGGCGGGGAGTGAGCAGCATCACGGTGGAATCAATACGCGGACGGGGATGAAACGCTTCCGGCGGAATGGTTTTGAGGGCACGGGGAATCCAGTTTTTCTGGATGCGCAGGGACAACAGCCCGAAGGCATCATCATCCGGCGTCGCCAGAATGCGGTCGATAAACTCCTTCTGAAGCATCACCACGGCACGTTCCACAGCACTGGGCCTGGACAGGAAATTCTGGAGGATGGCTCCCCCCGCGGAATAGGGAAGATTGCCAAGGAATTTGACAGGAGCCTCCGCAAACAGCCCCCGCGGATCCCAGGAAGCGCCGTCTGCATGGTGAACCTCCACATGGGGATCACCGGCCCAGCGCTCTTTCTGGTACTCCGCCAGACGGGAATCAAATTCCACCAGAACCAGCTTGCGGCAAAGAGGGGCGGCATGTTCCGTCAGGGAGCCGGTTCCAGGCCCTACCTCCACCACGCAATCCTGCGGCCGGATTTCGAGCTGCTCCACAATCCAGCGGGCCACATTTTCATCCGTCAGGAAATTCTGCCCCAGGGACTTGCTGGGGCGCACTTCATGGTCTTCCAGAACATTCCTGATCTCGGACGGTTTCATAATGGAGTGATGTTCGCAAAAATGCCTGTCAGGAGCCAGTAAAAAGCGGGGCAGTTTCCGGCATGAAAACGGAGAAGCTCCAACCGCCGCAGGCAAAGAACGGAGAGACGGCGGCAAGATATATCGCAAATTGACAAAAAGGGGAAAACATGTCACTTTTACAGGCGTCTGGAACAGGGATTCAGCCTGCCGTGAACCGGAAGGTTCCGCAGACTCCAAAATGTCCGGACGCCTTTGCCGGAGAAAAAGTTAAACCGGCTCAACAGCAAATTTGATAAAATCATGAAAGTACTTGTAACCGGCGGAGCCGGATATATTGGTTCCCACACGGTGCGGCAGCTCGTCAAAACCGGCGCAGACGTGACCGTGCTGGACAACATGGTGTACGGCCACGCGGGAGCCCTCGTGGACCCGGAAGTGAAACTGGTCAAAGGGGATTTGGGAGATGCCTCCGTGGTATATCCTCTCCTGATGAAGGGCAACTTTGACGCAGTGATTCACTTTGCCGCCTTCATCAATGTGGGGGAATCCGTCCAGAACCCCCTCAAGTACTACATGAACAACATCGCCAGGCCCCTCGTCCTTCTGGGCGCCATGCAAGCCGCCGGCGTCAAGCGCTTTGTTTTCTCCTCCACCTGCGCCACGTATGGCGTTCCCACCCAGATCCCTATCCCGGAAACGGAAAAGCAGGATCCTATCAATCCTTACGGGAGTTCCAAGTACATGCTGGAAAAAGTTTGCAGGGACTGCGACCGCGCCTGGGGTCTCAAAAGCGTTTTTCTGCGCTATTTTAATGCCTCAGGCTGCAGCGAAGACGGCTTGATCGGTGAAGACCACGAACCGGAAACCCACCTTATCCCCAACATCCTGCTCACGCTGACCGGGGAAAAGGAATACATCGAAGTCTTCGGAACGGATTACGACACGCCGGACGGCACCTGCATCCGCGACTACATCCACGTCAACGACCTGGCGGACGCCCACTTGAAAGCGGTGGACTACCTGATGAAAGGCGGGGCCACAGAATGCTTCAACCTCGGAACCGGCCTGGGACTTTCCGTCCGGGAAATCCTGGAAACGGCTGAAAAAGTCACCGGCAAAAAAATTCCCGTCCGCTACGGCCCGCGCCGCGAAGGCGACCCGCCCCGCCTGATTGCCAATCCGAAGAAAGCCAAGGAAATCCTCGGCTGGGAAGCCAAGTGCAAGGATGCCGGGGCCATTGTGGAAACCGCATGGAAGTGGATGACCGGCCCGCGCCGCGGCCACTATTAATGCCTCTGCCCGCAAAAGGCCACCCTCTTTTCCGCCCTGCCATGCCCTCCATGGCAGGGCTTGTTTTTTCAAATTTCTTCGTACGCTCCTCTCCCGGAACCGCTCTTTCTTCCTCTGCCGGCCACAGATAAAAACATTCAAAGACAAACGGTTCCCGGTGCGCTGCTTCTCCTTCCCGGCTTCAAAAAGCCTTTTCCATTCCCCTCCGGCAAACCAGGAACACAGCCCGTGTCCCGGCAGGCGCTCCCGCTACGGAAATGTCCGATCTCCCGTCGGACATACGATGCAACCAATATAAGCCGTTCATTATAAAATTCCATCTTGTTCATATCTGGTCATTTACCACCCTATAGACCATCAAAATTTTTGAACTAGCCTCAACCGGGAAAACATTCTATTATTCTCAGGAAGCTTCACATACTGTATGAGCCTGCATATTGAAAGTACTGAAAATGCCCTTGCGGAATTGAAGAAGCAGCGGACCAAGACACTGACCGCCGCCATTTCCGTCTCCTTCCTCGGCATCGCCCTCATGGGCCTCCTCCTCTACCTGGTGCACATCATCGTGGCCGTTCCGGAAGATCCCCCCATGGTCGCCTATGCCACCCAGGAAGGCGACAACCCGGACATCGACACGCCGGAAGTTACCCAGACCACCCAGCGCCCCAGCAGTTCCTCCACCTCCGCGCAGGTGAAGGTCATCGCCGCCGTCGCCACGGCGGACGTCGCGGTGGTCAACCCGGATATTGAGGTGGACGTCCCCTCGGAAGAACTTTCCATGGGCATCGACATCGGCGACGGCTTCGGCACCGGCACGGGCGACGGAGACGGGGGAGGCATTCCCGGCATCATCTCCAAGCGCTGCGATTTGAACGACCGCATGAAGCGCATCACGGAAAACGGAGGCACTCCGCAGTGCGAGGAAGCCGTAGTCAAATCCCTCCGCTGGCTGAAAAAACAGCAGAACGGCAACGGCTCCTGGGGTGAAGGACAATTCCGCGCTTCCATGACCGGCATTTCCCTGCTGGCCTACCTGGCCCACTGTGAAACCCCTCTTTCCGAGGAATTCGGAGAAAACGTCCTGAAAGGCATTTCCTTCCTGGTGGACTTAGGCATGAAAAACCCCGTCCTTTCGGAACAGCCCGCCCTGAAGGAAATCTGTTATGACCACGCGGTAGCCACCTATGCCCTGTGCGAAGCCTACACCTTCTGCAAGCAGATGGACATCCCCTCCATCTCCAATCTGGAAAAGGTCGTCGTAAAAGCCGTGGACAGGATTATTGACGCCCAGTGCCCCAACGGGGGCTGGGGCTACAGCTACAACAACAAGATTAATCCGGACATCGACCTTTCCGTCACCGGATGGAACGTACAGGCCCTCAAGGCTGCCGAACACGGCGGCATCAAGCCTACCAAAGGGGAAATCCGCTCCACGCTGCGCAAGGCCTCAAGCTACGTGCGCAAGAACGTCATGCCGGACGGTAAGTTTTCCTATAAGGAAAACGGCAATATGCCCCGTTCCTCCCTGGTAGGCGTGGGCGTGCTTTCTCTGCAAATGACGGGCAACGGCTCGGACAGCGCCGCCCGCAAGGGTCTGGACTGGATCAAAAACAATGTCAAAAACCTCCAGTGGGGCCAGGGAAGCGGCACGGAAAACGTCAAGAGCAATCTCTACATGCATTACTACTGCGTGCAGGCTGCCATGAACCGCGGAGGAGACGTATGGACCTCTTACAACAAAGCATTCCGGGACGCCGTGCTCAGCGGCCAGAATGCGGACGGCAGTTTCCGGAAAAATGACGTAGGATACGTTTCCGGCATGAGCAATAAATCTGAAAACATCTACCGCCAGTGCCTGGCAACGCTGATGCTGGAAACCTATTACCGTTTCCTGCCTGGTACGGGGGAAGGCACCAAGAACTCCTGAGGCATCCCTCCGAATAACGAAAAGAGCGCCGCGGGAAAAGGTTCTGCATGCGAGAAAACGAACCTTCTTCCGGCGGCGCGCAAATTAAATCCTGACTTGACCGCAGAGGTTTCTCTTGTTATTCATATGGTTTCCATTTTCTAACGACGTGAATAACAATTCTTCCATCCTTTTCGGCCTTTTTGATGAATTTCTTTGGATCCGGTGTTCCGGACGCGGAAGTTTTGCCAATAGTCCGACTGTCAAATCCCTGGGGGACGATTACATCGCTTCCGGAGGGCGTCTGATCGTCATTGATCTGGAAACTTGCTCCGGCATTGACTCCACCTTCATGGGCACTCTTGCGGGCCTGTCCCGACGGCTGCTTCCCATCGGGGGATCCGTCCAAATCGCTTCCCCGAGCGAACGCTGCCTGAGCGCCCTGGAAAGCCTGGGGCTGGACGCCCTGCTCAGCATTGAACCGCCCACAGCCCCCTGGAGGGGAAAAGTAGAGCAGATACGTGCCGCCCTGGGTACTGAAAATGCCCCTTCCGTTCACTTGGATGCCAAGGAGCAAACTCTCCACGTTCTCAACTCCCATTTGACCCTGAGCGAAATGAGCGAAGAGAACGAAGAAAAATTCCGCAACGTAACCGACTGCCTGAAAGAAGAATTGGAACGGCAGAAAGATCAATAAAAATACCTCCCCTCCACATGGACCTGCGCTCCATGGCCTCCCTGTATGAGGAAGCCCTTTCCGCAGCAAGGGAAGAAGGGCCGGCCGCCGTCAGGGAACATTCCGTTTCCAATCATTCCGCCCTTCCGGACGAGCGGACTCTTCAGCTTCTTCTTCTGGAAGGAGTATTCGGAACCTCTTTTACGGATGATTCAGGCAGGGACGTTCACATTCTGGATTTCGGGAACTGGAATAAATCCGCCGGACCGGACTTTCTAAACGCCAGGATATGCATTAATGGCGTCCCGCAATCGGGAGATATCGAACTGGATTCCACGCCGGAAGAGTGGGAACGCCACGGGCACGGTTCCAACCCGGGGTTTAACGGCGTTATCCTGCACCTCGCCTGCGCGCCCAGCCGCAGGAAATGGTTCACCCGCAATGCCAGGCATGAACGCGTTCCTCTGGCTGTCATTCCCCCCGCTGCGCTGGCGCGGTCAGGAACATCCCCCCAGTGCCCCAACGGGGGCTGGGGCTACAGCTACAACAACAAGATTAATCCGGA
>OQVH01002380.1_pt1 | contig 9930 bp, 10 predicted proteins | sample 1691641 | NCBI WGS metagenome assembly OQVH01 (sample SAMN03418286, study PRJEB22391) | human gut metagenome | biome: human-gut; feature: organic feature; material: feces | host: Homo sapiens | place: Italy | collected 2013-04
AAACGAATCAAGGCGAGAACGGTTGGCCTTGCGATAAGAGCCCTTGAAAATATAGGGTATCTGCAACGATTCTGTTATCCCAACGATCTTTTCCGCAATATCCATCGCCATGTACTCTCCTTCTATGACACAAGGACCTGCCAACAGAAAGAAATTACCGCTATCGGTATATTTAAGATTTTCGAGTTTCATTATTTCGATTTTAACTGATTCAACACTTGTATCGTATGGCAGGCAACTACTCCGGCCGTTTCCGTACGCAACCGGCTCTGACCCAACATCACCGGCTGAAATCCACAGGCAATAGCCTGTTCTACCTCTTCGGGGCTGAAATCACCCTCAGGACCTATCAAAATCAAAGCATTCTCTCCCGGACGATATACCTCGGAGAGTTCTTTCCGCTCGCCCTCCGCATAGCAATGAGCAATGAATTTCTGTCCATCGAAAGGACGGGCGACAAAGTCCGAAAAGGCTTCCATTTCGGACAATCGGGGCAAAACAGCCTTTAAGGATTGCTTCATCGCCGAAATCAGAATTTTGTTCAGACGATCGAGTTTTAACTCTTTCCGTTCAGAGAATCGGCATTTCAACAAAGCAATCGAATCAATGCCTATCTCCGTGACTTTTTCGGCAAACCACTCCATTCTATCGAGATTCTTCGTCGGCGCAATCGCTACATGCACTTGTGCCCGCCACGGATTGGGAACTTTCGATTTTTTCAATATCCGTATGCCACAACGCTTCGGATGCGCCAGAACGATTTCGGCCAGATATTTATTTCCTCCCCCATCGACAATTCCAATCTCGTCACCTTCGCCCATACGCAAAACTCTGACACAATGCTGGCTTTCCGCCTCAGGGAGCTCATGCACACTTTCAATATCGGGAGCATAAAATATCTGCATAAGACCTCGTTAAAAGATTAAACCTTCTCTGCCTTGACTTTGGCTTGATGTTTATAGTGGAACGTCAATGCAAACAAAATACCGATTACACAAGCATAAGCCGCAAAGATAGTCCAACATGCCGGCCAGTCGGTCACCACGCCATTCTCGCTATGATAAGCGATAACCAGCCCGGCTCCGTAACCGCCCACGATAGAGCCCAGTCCATTCGTCATCATCATGAAGATACCCTGAGCACTGGCTTTTATGGAAGCGGGAGCCTCATCGGCAATGAAAAGAGAACCCGACACATTGAAGAAATCGAAGGCCATACCATATACGATCATCGATAATACCAAGAATACGACCGGGAAGCCCTCGGGACCGCCGATTGCGAAGAATCCAAAACGCAATACCCATGCCATGAAACTGATGATCATCACTCTCTTAATACCGTATCGGCTCATAAAAAACGGTATCGCCAGAATAAAAAGAGTTTCCGATACCTGAGAAAGAGAAGAGAGTATGACCGAATATTTCACAGCCCAAGCCTCGGGGTGAGTCGCCTTGAAGCTATCGAGAAAAGGAACGCCATACATATTGGTCACTTGAAGGGCTGCCCCCAACAAAAAAGAGAAAAGCAAGAATACGGCTGTACGGTAATTCTTAAACAAGACCAAAGCATCCAATCCCAACACAGACATGAGCCCGTTATTCTTCATCGCCTTAGCCGGAGGACAAGCCGGTAAAGTGAAGCAATAAAGTCCCATTGCGGCAGAAGCACACGCAGCCATAATCAACTGCCCATTATTGGAGCTGAACCCGGTGAGGTTATCTATCCACATAGCGACGATAAACCCTATCGTTCCCCAAACTCTCACGGGAGGATAGTCCTTAATGCGATCCAATCCAGCTTTATCGATAGCATTATATGCAACGGTATATGACAATGACAGAGTGGGCATATAGGCCAGCATATTGACCAACATCGCTATTTTGAACAAATCATAATCGGTAACGAACGCCGCACAAAAAAGAGAAATAGCTCCGACCCAATGCAGAACTCCCATCAGCCGTTCGGCATTCACCCACTTATCGGAAACCACACCTATAAGCGCAGGCATAATAAGAGAAGCTATACCCGATAGAGCAAACACACTGCCCACGAGTGCACCGTCGAAAGCCAAGCCCCCGTCTTCAACGGGTGTCGTCATATATAATCCCAATGTACAGAGCCACGATCCCCAGATAAAAAACTGGAGAAAATTCATGACTATCAGTCGAATTTTTACACTTTCCATATTCTTGCGTTTGTGTTGTAATAATTTCCTTTTTTACAGGACATGGTTTAGATTATCCGTCAAAAATAAAGCCGATCGTGCACGGGAATACCTAACTTGTCCAAGCGTTTTACCGACATACGACTTATTTCATGCAAATCTAAAAAAATATCGGTGTTCTTACAAGTTATTATCTCTTTTATTCAGCTCATCTTGAATACGAGCGGCTTCTTCATAAGCCTCGGAAGCAATAGCCTTTTCCAAGCGTTCTTTAAGTTCTTTACGGGAACAATTCGACAAACTCTTTTCTTCGGGGAGTTCTTCTGTCTCTACGACTTCTTTACCTTCATTTTCCTCATAGACAAATCCTGCCTCGTCTATAATATCCTGCATGACATATATGTCGGACCGTGTACGTAAAGCTATGGCTATTGCATCGGAAGTACGGGCATCGATACGAATCTCACGCGTACCATCGTCAAAAAGCATTTCCGAGGAAAAAACTCCATTCTCAAATTTATAAATACAAACCTCTTTCAAACGAATGCCGAAACCGTGAGAGAAACTCACAAAAAGATCATGAGTAATCGGACGAGTGCACACACCTTTCATTATATTTGTAGAATATAGGATACGGTTCGGCAGAGTCAAGTCGGAAATGTAAATTCCGCTTGCCATTGCACTCACCTTTCACTATATTTGAGTTGAAGCTCGAAGATACTTTCGCTCGGCTGAATAAAATTAAAGCGAGCTTTGTTTTGCTCCGCTCTCGCTTATTCGTATATTTGTAGAACATAGGAGCAGTTCGGTAGAGCCAAGCCGGAAATGTAAATTTCGCTTGCCTTTGCACTCACCTTTCGCTATATTTGTATGTAAATATGAAAATAAGCTGCACATCGCCAGAATTTCTTTTCTCGAATTGCACTATTTTTGTAAAGCAAATGTAACACAAAGGAAACATGAATGACGTTTCTTTGTTTCAATAAATAGGAATCTTCATACTTTTAAAAATCTACGAAAATGATATACATCGAAAAAGAACTCGACGATCTGAAAAAAGAAGTCCTCGAAATGTGGGACTTGGTTAATTCTCAGCTGAACCGTGCAGGAGAAGCCCTTTTGTCTATGGACAAAGAGCTGGCGCACGAGGTAACCTACCGGGAAAAAAGAGTGAACGCATTCGAGCTGAAAATAGACAGCGATTGCGAAGACATCATCGGATTATACAATCCCGTAGCTTTGGATTTGCGCTTTACATTGGCCATGATGAAGACAAGCAATAACCTCGAACGCATAGCCGACTTTTGCGATGGAATAGCCCGATTCGTTATCGACTATCCCGAAGTAAACATTGAATCGGAATTGTTCGAAAAAACGGGTATTAAAGAAATGCTCGACATTGTCAAAGCCATGATGTTGCAAGCCGAAAATGCTCTTATCGAAGAAAAATCGTCCGAAGCGATAGCCGTCTTCAACAAAGACAACCGGGTGGACGAACTGAATCACGCAGCAGTCCCCATCATCGCCGAATATTTACAACAGTTCCCCGAAAGAGCCATAGAGTGCCTTAATCTCATCAGCATTATCCGACGACTCGAACGCATTGGCGACCACTGCAACAATATAGCCGAAGAAATCGTATTTTACTTGGACGCAAAAATATTGAAGCACGCCGGAAAACGTTCTTAATCACATTACGGGAAGGAGAAAGGTCTGACAAAATAAAATGTTTTTATCATCTTTTACAGTAAAAAAGCGGGTTACTGTCAGAAGAAAATAATATCTTTGTTTAGGTAAAAACAGAGACGTAATTTTTTGTTAGCCGACAAGGTAATGACAGCCGTTTCTTTTACCAGAAGCCACAAGAAACTTCGAGTACATAATTAAAAAGATGAAACATTTTATCATAGCTATCATACTTTTCTTCGGTATCTCCTCCATGCATATCTATTCTGCTGAGACAGCCACAGTAGAAATTCCCGATATGGAGAAAATAGAAAATGCCGTCCGAGATAGCCGCTCGCCCTATTATTATCCCGACCTAATGAAAAAATACCTCGGCAACGACACGACAATGACGTTGCAGGATTTCAGACATTTATACTTGGGATATGCCAGCCAAGAAGATTATAATCCTTATCGCACAGTCGAGATTCCCGAAAGGATAGAAAAACTTTATGCTCAGACCGTTCATACCGAATCGGAATGTGATTCGCTTATCAAATACGCGCGAATCGCCTTATCCGATATACCTTTCGATTTACGACAAATAAATTTCTTGATCTACGGACTTCGACAAAAAGGAGAGACAGAAGAAGCCAACCTATGGGAATACCGGCTGAAAGGTATCATACAAGCCATACTTTCGACCGGCGACGGAAAAGCGCCCGAAACAGCTTGGTTTGTCATTTATCCTGCCGACGAATATAATATCGTAAATCGACAAGGATTTACCGCTACGGAATTTACATTCGTCGAGCCTTATTTCGATTACATATCGATAGAGAAGAACCCTCTTAAAATCGAAGGGTTCTATTTCAATGTAAAAAAACTGCTCAAAGAATACAACCGTAAATTCTACGAGCGTTAATCTAACCCTATTCGAATTATACTAATCATTTAATCATATAAAACCATTATGGAAATAAAACCCGGTAAATTTGTAGTTCTGACCTACGACCTGTACGCAGGCGCAGGCGAACCGGAAGAAACATTAATGATGCGCGCTACCGACGAAATGCCCGACCAATTCGTGTTCGGAGTGGACCAAAATATTCTTCCTTCCATGTTAAAACGGCTCGAAGGATTAAAACAAGGCGACAAATTCGATTTTGTACTTTCTTGTGAAGAGGCCTTCGGAGAACGCAACGAAGAACACGTCATGGAGTTAGACAAGGAGATTTTCATGGTAGACGGAAAATTTGACGACCAAACCGTATTCGAAGGAAATACCGTGCCGATGATGACATCGGAGGGCTACCGTATAAACGGTTCCGTACTAAAAGTTACAAACGACAAAGTTTTGATGGACTTCAATCACCCGTTAGCCGGTGAAAATCTGCATTACGTAGGTATGGTCAAGCTCGTACGCGATGCCACGGAAGAGGAACTTCACCCCCGCCATAGTTGCGGTTGTGGTTGCGGTCACGATCATGGCAGTTGCGGTGACGGCTGTGGAGATTGCTGCGACGGTTGTCATTAAATAAAAACAAACAGACACATAAGAGCGAGGGCGGGTGCATGGCTGCGACCCGCCCTCATCGTTTCCTACTAATAAGCTAATATCCGATTATCAACATAACCCCGACAGCGATTATCACAGAAAACAGGAGATAAAGGACCGAAGCCCACAGTGTGCGCCCCAACGTTTTCCAAAACTTATCGGGGAAAAACGAATATGCCGCCCAATAAGTGGGGAGCAAGCAAAGAACCATCGAAGTCCACCCATACACCGTATAATACGAGGCGTCCAACACCCACCCGATAGGCATTAACACCAACGAAAGCAAAATATACAACACCGACAGGTAACAACAACCCAGCAGATACTCTACCCAATTGTACCGCGCAGCACCGGCCTTGCGGAAGGCAATCTTGACAGCCAACACCATGAACGGAACCGTGACGATAGTGAGTAAAGTATAGTGCTCGACAATCCAATTGTGAGTAGCCGATCCCTCGATAGTCGAAATAGTCCCGGCCCCACCCTCGATATGTCCGAAGAAAAGAAGGATTACACACCATACCGCCAGTAACGGGATAGGAGCCATATAACCTTTGCGACGTCCGGCGAAGTAATCACTTATTAGCCGGTCGGGGTGGACGACCAACGTACGCGTTGTCTTAACAAAGGTATTGTCGACATGAAAAATACCATGCAGAATATTGTCCCACACACTCTTCCAAGTCAATCGCTCCACCGTGGATTTTTGACCGCAATGGTTACAAAAGTTACCTTCAAATTCGGTTCCGCAATTTTTGCAAATCATCTCCTTCTCGTCATTAAAAATCGGGAGACAAAGATACATCGTCACACACTTCTCGCCAACAAACAACAGCCCGAATTTTCAAAAATAGTTCGTCGGGCGGTGTGGCCTGCGGTTACAAGCCAACCGGATATCGCTCTTCACGGCCGACATCGCCCCCTTGTATTGCAACTGACGGCGAACGCTCTCCTCGGGTTGTTTCGTAGCGAACCATTGATTCAAAACATGATGTACTATCGCCCGTTCGAGCTGATGACAAATTGATTCATCGAGCGCCAACGGGCGTTGCCGAGACAAAAGAACGGCAAAAACAAGTGCTGTTTCGGTGGAAACAGACTCATCGGATAAATAGGCAGACAAAGCCCGCATCATTTCGTCCCGGGCATCGGCAAGCCAACGGGAAAGAAATGGTTTATCGTCTTCGGAAAAAATTATAGAACGGCTCCACCCCGACTTCAAATCAGACTGTCCCACTAAACTTTTTGCCACATAGGAACTTTCGGCAATCAACTCACGCAATATCTGTTCTTCTGAGAATGAAAATACGACTGTTTCAAACTCAAACGGATTTTCTACATTTCTTATCTTTTTCATTTCCTTCTTATGATATAAAAAAACAATATGACAATAAAAATCATTAGGACACACCCCGACACTCTATGAGTGTCCATTTCCTTTGAACTACGATGGTTTTGTTCCTTCTCCGAACGAGATTGTAAGGCAGCTGTCTCGTTTAACGAATCAGAAACGGCAGTCTCGTTCCGAGCGACAACTTTTTTCGATTGTTTCAAACGAGTAATCGAAATGGAAGGATTGACAGTTTCGTCCCGTACGGAATCGAACACATCGACATGTGTCCATTCCCATTCGGTAAGCCCCGACCATTCATTCCGACACAGCGAATCAATGACGACATGTAAATCGCGATCAATAGAATGCACGCGATTTTCCCGAGCCTCACCGATTGTCTGACGAGACGTATGACAAGCCCAAACAAAAACCGGAAAAACAATACACAAAATATAAGGAAACCTTTTCACGATACACCTCCTTTTTGCATACGGTAAATTGTCAACAGAGCCGACCGCTCGGACAAATAAAAACGAGGAGCTCGTTTTTCAGCCAATATCGTACAAAGCGCATCGTTAAACGGGACTTGGGGACGTCGCCTCAAATAGCTCGCCAACATATTGGCCAAATCGTTGTACATCTCTGTTCTTGTCGATGACACACATCGAGGTGAATAGCCTTTGAAAATTCGTTTCACATTCCGCCTCGCCTCCTCATAACTGATATAGAAACGAGGAGCTATGGAATAAACCACACGCCTGACAATCTGCTCCCGGGGAACATTCACGGCCATTTTTCCCAATGATTTGAGGGCTTCGTTGTATGCCCTAAACAAATCTCGGTCTCTTTCTTCCTTGTAATATAGCTCCATATAATTCTTATTACAAGAAGAGATACAAAAACATAGCTTTCTCAAAAGCCTCTACGAAACGGGTAACACAAATATATATCCAAATTGGTATAAATACAAATATTTATGGTTATTTTACCACAATATTATATTTTTTTATTTTTTCAGATGTTAATTTAGAGACGAGATGGAGTAGAAAATATGTATTTTTGAGGTGATAAACCAAATAATAAAATGAATTTCAGAACGGCCATAAATTTTCCCGGTAATCTCGGATATATCGACCATCGGCAACAAATTTTGTTGCTGGGGTCGTGCTTTGCCGAAAACATAGGCTTATGGCTGCAACAGCGTAAATTCAATGTCGATATAAATCCATTCGGCACATTATACAATCCCCTTTCCATTGCCCAAAGCTGGGAACGAATCGTCGAGGGAAAAGCGATTATTGAAAACGAACTTTTCGCTTTCAATAATCTATGGCACAGTTACGATCACCATTCCCGATTCTCGGGGTGCGACAAAAAGGCCACGTTATCGCTCATGAACCGCCGAATCGAAAAGGCTCACCGCCAAGTGCCGAATATCGACCGAATAATCATCACATGGGGAACCGCTTATGTATTCCGATTAAAAGAGACGGGTAAAGTTGTCGCCAACTGCCACAAACAACCGGCCTCGATATTCGACCGAGTGCTGTTATCGGTCGATGAAATAGTTTCCCGATGGAGAGACATCACAAAACACATCGAAAACAATCTACCTCAATGTCGTATATTGTTCACCGTGAGCCCCATACGTCACCTTAGCGACGGAGCACACGGCAACCAAATAAGCAAATCGACGCTGCTACTGGCGATAAACCGATTACAACAAGAGTTCGGGATTTGCGATTACTTTCCTTCTTATGAAATCATGATGGACGATCTGAGGGATTATCGTTTCTACGATACCGACATGACGCACCCCTCGAAATCGGCGATCGCTTATATAACCGAAATATTGGAGGAAGCATACCTTTCTCCCGAAAGCAAAGAAATAGCCTCTCAATGGTACAAGATACAAAGAGCTTTGGAACATCGTCCCCTGATGCCCGATAAAGACGAGTACACTATTTTTTTACAACATACGCTCGACAAGGTCATGAGATTTCAACAAATGTATCCTTACATAAATGTATCGAACGAAATTACAGAATTAAACACAAGAATCAGTCAAATATGAATTACACGATTACCGAAATAGCAACTATCGTCAAGGCACAGAAAAGAGCCTACAAAGACTATACTATCACGGCTCTATTAACCGACAGCCGTTCTCTCACGTTTCCAGAGGAGACTTTGTTTTTCGCTTTGGTTACCGAACGAAACGACGGTCACCGTTACATCAAAGATCTCTACCGAAAAGGAGTACGAAACTTCGTGGTGGAACATCGGGTAGCCGATGAAGAGCTTATGCCCGAAGCAAATTTCATCATCGTAAAAAACACATTAGATGCCTTGCAACAATTAGCTGCGACACATCGAAAAAAATTCGATATACCGGTAATCGGCGTTACGGGAAGCAATGGAAAGACCACAGTCAAAGAGTGGCTTTATCAACTTCTCCAACCAGACTACAATACGGTGCGCTCTCCCCGCAGTTACAACTCTCAAATAGGAGTCCCGTTATCGGTATGGCAAATCGGGTCGAAAACCGAGATGGCTATTTTTGAAGCCGGAATTTCTCAACCCGATGAAATGATTCATTTGGAAGAAATCATCAAACCGACGCTCGGTTTGATAACCAATATCGGAGAAGCCCACCAAGAGGGATTCCAAACCATACAGCAGAAATGCATCGAAAAACTCACTTTATTGAAAGCCTGTGATTGCATTATTTACGATGGAGACAACGAACTTATCTGCGAATGCGTGGAGAAACTCTGCTTCGGGTGTCGAGAAATTGCTTGGTCCAGAAAAGACCGGGACAAACCGCTGTACATCTCCAAAATAATCAAAGGCAACGATTCTACAAAAATAGAATATACTTACTTGCAATACCACAGTTATATTACTATCCCATTCGTAGAAGATGCTTCCATCGAAAATGCGATTCATTGTCTGGCAGTCATGCTTTACTACAACCGACCGCCCGAAGCGATAACTGACCGCATGAAGCGTTTGACTCCGGTAGCCATGCGTATGGAAGTCAAAGAAGGGATAAACAACTGCCTAATTATAAACGACAGCTATAACTCGGATATCAATTCACTCACCATAGCCCTCGACTTTCAAAATCGAAGGGCGGCAGCCAAAGGTATGCGCCGCACGCTTATACTGTCGGACATTTACCAGACGGGGCTACCCCCGGCCAGCCTA
>OQVH01002381.1_pt1 | contig 9930 bp, 7 predicted proteins | sample 1691641 | NCBI WGS metagenome assembly OQVH01 (sample SAMN03418286, study PRJEB22391) | human gut metagenome | biome: human-gut; feature: organic feature; material: feces | host: Homo sapiens | place: Italy | collected 2013-04
CGGTCTTCATCCCCCGGATCACGTCCATGTAGGGCGTGCCGAACTCATCCACCGTGGTGATCTTCATGATGCCGCTACGGGTGGAGTTATCCGGATTGTCCACACGACAAAGGGTATCTCTTTTGGCTATGTCCGATAGATTTCCCACGAAATTCGTGAAACGGAGCCAGTCCAGACGGTTCTCGCCGTCGGAGAGGTCCCCTACGGCCACTTCCACCACTTTCAGCTCGTACGACTTGGTCATCTTGTAGTCGTTCTGCAAGGTAGGATCGCCTTGAAACTGCTGTACCATGAGGATATCGCCTTCCCGGAACGGGTTGTACAACCAGCCCCCGTCGGTATCTAGGTAGATCCGGCCGGTCTCCGGGTCGTAATGATCCACCTCCATCATTCCGGCGAAGATGCGGTTGTCGTTCTCGCCAAGCAGTTGCGAGACCACGAACGTATATACTTTAAGCTCGTTACGTACCGAGATCGAATCGATCTCCAGCTTGTATTTAGTCTCCTCCACACCGGCGGCGTTCGTCACCTTGTAAGGCGCTATCATGAATCCCGTCCCGTTCGGGAAACCGGAGGCGAATGTAGGAGAGGAAAGGGAACCGGCGAACATGGAGTCATGCTTCACCTTCAAGTCCTTCACCCATGCCGTGCCGTCGGCGAACAGGCGGAAACCGTTCTCGTGCTTGAAACTATCTGCGTCACGGTCTGAGTAGATGGAGGATTCCAGCCCGCTTAAGATTATGTCTTTTTCGAAAGTGATGTTACCATGCGCCGTATCATCTATATCTTTTCTTAAAAAGCGATCATCAAGTGCGGATATAGGCTTTAGTATCTCCTTCAAGGCTCTAAGAGCCGTGAAAGCGTTCTCATCGGACGGCTCTGTCAGATCATCTAATTTTATATGATAGAAGCCGTCACCGGTTCCCCCAGACCCGCCAGCCTCGTTGACGATAGCCCTCCATGTGTCCCCGAGCTCTTTTATGATACTGTTCCTTATGGTATCATGTATCGAGCCAAAAGTCGCTACGGAGGCCTTGGGGTTATGCGGATCAAAGGCCGGGAATAATACCCCCTCGCCAAGCTCTTGCCGTGGGAGCTCAGCTAAGCGAGGGGGAAAAATAAAATCCGGCGAGGAGAGGTTTGGAACCGTTAGATTATCCGGAAGCTCTTTCTCGTTACGGATAAGGTTCAGGTACCTCGAGATCTCCGAGAGTCGGTACGTGAACGTATAGGAGCTCGGGAGATCGTTGGAGGTGTAGGTGGCGTCGCTCTCGGTGACGATTATTCTCCGGATCATGGACGCCTCGTATATATACTTGGCCCGGCTGGGGAAGAAATCCAGCAACCAACGGCGGGAGTAATCATCGAGGAATCCCGTGTTCTTAACGAACTTACGATCGGTCTCCACGTCATACTCGGACAGGTTCTCGTCCAGTTCCGCTATCAGGTGGCCATGCTCTGCCTGCAGACGGTTCACCCCATGGGCACGGAAGGTGTCCATACCACCCAGACTGTTCTCGAAAAGGAACCATTGCTCGTCCTCGGAATGGATATCCGTGAATTTATAGAATTGCGATACGCTCAGTCTCGCTCCGCCGGCCTCGGCGTAAACCTCGAGATAGCTGGGGTACTTGTTCCCGAATAGCTTGGCTACGATCGCGTATTGGAGATTGAGTGTCACGCACTCGCCGGCGGTCATTCCCTTCAAGGAGGTCATGCTCGAAGATTTGTCCGGGAACGTGGCCTTGGCCTTCACCGTGCAGTCCGATATGGCGTAGTAGGTCAACCACTCCGGTGAGTAATAGGTCACCTCCTTGACCTTTGGCTGCCACGTGAGGAAGTGGGACTTCAACCAGTTTCCCGGCGTGTCCGCCAGATCCGCTATCCCGCACCGGATCGCCCGGAACGAGTGGGAGGTCCCGTCTATCGTGGCCGTGAAATCTGCGAATATGGTATTTTGGGAATAGATCTCTTGGGCCGTGTCCAAAGTATAGCTCAATTGGCTTTCCACCACCTCTCTCACGTCGATCGTGACCATCTTGTCCGGCCCGGGCTCGTAGCTTTGCTCGAGCAAGGTGGCCGTTCCTTTCTTCAAGATGAAAGAGACGGCCTCTTGTGCCCCCAATACAAATTTCCTCATGTTCCCGGACAGGCTCAGAGCGTCTGGTTTATCTATGATCGTTGCCATTTGCGATTATTTTACCCCCAAAAGTATGGCTGTCGGATGGTCCGATAAAGGACAGTTACCGGGTCACGGGCTCGAGCCACACGGTCAGGGTACCGTCCTCCGGATCGGTCGGCCCGGATGCGGAGCCACGGCTATAGAATTGCACGGGATAAGTGGCTTGATGGTATTTCCCGCCCTGCACGTATTGGTATGCGCTGGGCGGGGCGTAGAATATGGTCGTGGGCTCCTCCTTGAACACCCATCTCCTTTTCACGCTGTCACTGGCGTTGGACCGGGAGTAGTTGACCTTCCATTTATACTTGGATACATGGGAGGCGAACCGCTCCGTCTCGGCCATGGCCGTGGATACCGGCTCGTAAAGCCTCGTGGTAAGGAACGTGGATTCCAAGGGTTCCCGGGAACCCGGGCTATATTGTATGGTGGAGGGAAGCAGCTCCTGTCCCTCGATCGTCACCTTCCTGTACTCGGAGAGCGATACCTTTTGGATGTCACTGAGAAGCATGCTCGCTTTTATCTCGAGCAGAGAGTTCCGGAGCAGGGAATCGTAATTTCGCCAGAACCGTTCGAAAAGCCCGTCCGGGCCGTGGTAGGCGAGCGTATAGTTCCAGAGCTTGTTTCCCTCGGCGTCATGATTGAGGATCGTTCCGTAGTCCAGTTTCCCGGCATGGAATACGAACGCCGGCATGGGTTTCAACTCCTCGTTATCCTCCGCCTCGCCCGCCACCTCAGACGTGGAGTCATTCACGGAATCCATGATGATGGAGGAGTTCAACGATCTTCCGGTCCCTATATAAATCCCGAGATGCGGGATGGCCCCGGCTCCTCCGCTGCCAAAAGCTGGTGAATAGACCATCGCCGGTAGCACGTCCGGGGATTCCTTGCTCTCCGTCTCCAGTGTCCCGCCGGCGTAATAATCCATCGTGACCAGACCGATCCGTTGCGTGACCGGCGTGATCCCCTTGTAACCTTTCCGGACAAACTCACCCGATATCTGGTTATACTCCACGTCCGGGGATTTCTTTAATAGGTCTACCAAGGTACTGAACTCCTCGTTCTCGTTCCCCGTGGCTCTTCCCGTCGTTGGCATCGGGCGCTCGCTCTCCTGTTTCTCTTCCGGCGGCGTGAGCCGGTCACAGGTAAGCTTTAACTGCTTGAAGCTCGAGGGGTGGTTGACTGTGTATTTACCGGCTACGCAATCCGTGAGGTCGCAGGAGGGTGTCTCGTTCAGGTTCTCATCGAATAGCACGATACGGATGGTCTTGCGGGTCTCGTCCGGGATGAACTCGCAGCAGAATTTATACCGGTATACGTCCAGTATCGTCTTGATCATGCAGTCCGGGACGATCTGGGAGTATCGGATCTCACCCCTTACGATCGTATCGATCGTGTTGTTCAGAAAGACCATGTCCTTGAATGGGGTGGTGCGGGAAAAGAAGGAATCCTCCAAGGTGTAGCCAAGATAGGCGAATATCTCCTCCAATAGATGCAATCCACGGATGAAGGGGGATATGTAGAATCCCGGAGCCAACCGGATCGTTTTCTCATCGACTACCTCCGTCCGCTCCACGTCGTTGTAAAGACGGGGATATCCGTCCGGTCCCGGATCACCGGTGGCGTTTAAAGAACCGGACTCTAGGATGGCCGGGAACAAGGCGAATCGGTCGTCATGTGTAATGAACAGGTTCCGGCAGAAGGATATCGCCTCGCTGACAGACGCGAATTTGATAACTTTGTCCTCAAAGACCGTGGATAACGGTACATCCTTGATCTTCTCGTAGAACGCTCCGGTATTGAGGTAGAAGCTGGTCTCGATCCCGGTTTTCCGGTTCGCTGACAGGATGGCTTGACGGCAGGGGATGGAGAATACCCCGTGCTGGATCATGGCGTTGATCCGCTGCGAGGCCTTGCTGATCCCGGCCATGTTATCCGGATAGATGAGTAGTTCCCTATTCCTGTCCGTGGGAGGGAGTGTTACCGGTAAGCTCTGCTCTCCGTAATCGTTAAAGAACGGGTTCATCCGAGATAAGGTCAATTGGATGTCTCCTAGGTCGTAAGCCTTGCCGGATTCGTGAATGATGTCCATCTTATTTGCCTCCTATCTTTTTGGATTTGTCCAATGTCTTCTGGGCGGCCTCGATATCGCTATAAACGATATAGGCCCTCATGCCTTTTGCTCTTAGTTCGGAAAATAGCATAAGTAGCTGTGTGAGTACTTTGAGTAATTCCGGATTATTACTTGAAACCATTACATTTTCTTCATCCGAGCGTCCATTGTATCCACCGTTGGCGAATCCGTTGACGGGAAGAGGATTTGTGCTTGTTCTTTGTCTTCGGATGGCATCCAAGGCTAGGATATGGTTCATGGAAACCGGATCTTGTAATTGCCATGCCGGTGTAACGTATTCTTCTCGATGTACGGGGCCAGCCACTTCAAGTATACCACCGTTGCCGGTGAATCCTCCGTTGTACCAACCGGTGGAGTCTGATACAACTCGTTGTCCGGTTTGCGGCGTAGTGGTGTCATTAAGACCTGCATTTGCAGTAGATGTACTAGGTTTCTTGATAAGGCCTTTCAAGGCACCGAAAGCGACGTTGATAAGTGCGATTTCGGCAGCGGCTTTTGCTAGTCCTAAGAATCCTAATTTAGACACATTGCGGATTGTGGTTTCTGCGATCGACATTGTTACAACTTGGCGAAGAGTATCTAATGTCAATAATAGAATGTTCCCCATAGCGTCAGCAAAACTTGTTTCAGAATCAACTAAAGATTCCCCAAGGATTTGGCCAGCTTGAGTGGAGAAGTCTAATAAGGTTTGTGCTCTTCGTTTGTCTGTTTCTTCTTGCTTTTTCGCTAATTCCTCTTGTTTCTCATTTTGTGTTTTAACGAAAGATTGCAAATCTTTATTTAGTCCGTTGTATAACTTCTCTTTTTGGACTTTACGGTCTTTATCGGCCTTGGCCTCTTTTTCCAAATTTTTGAGATATTCTTGATAGGATTTATCCATCAGTTTAATTCGGAAATCAAGGATCAGTTGTTCAATTTTCTTTCTTTCGTCACTGCCTATTTTATAGATAGCTAATTGTTTATTTAATTTTTCAAGCTCTAAAGCTTGAAGTTTTGTTTGATAATCATCATATAATCTTAGGCCCTCGGTATAATCTTGTGTCAATTTTAGTTTCTTGGTTGCGATATAACGATCAACCTCTTTCAGCTTTGCGTCTGTGATTTTTTTCTCTTGCTCCACTGACAGTCCCGGGGTTATATCCGGTTTTTTTATTTTAGGGGCAATAACTTCTACTTCTGGCAACTCGTTTGCAGGTTTTTTAGGCAGAAGAGGAGAGTATTTCTGAGATATCTTATCGAGGTTGGATGCTAATTGGTAAGTTTGTGTCATATAGCTCTGTAAACTTCCCCAGAAATCCTTATCGACCTTACCTCTGGCACCATAGTAGTAGTCAATGTAAGAGATGACATCATCATACGTTTTTGTCCATGAGCGTCCGTTCTTTATCCCTTCATCTGTTATACGTTTTACGTCTCGAAGCATAGCGTCGGTAACGAATTGCCCCAGATTTGATTTTTCCCTCATTTGATCCATCAAATCGATTTGTTTATTTAAGGCGGTGGTCGTTACATCCTCCTTCTCTTTCTGCATGGTTTTTAAAACTATGTTTTCATGCAACTTTTCATTAACTATTTCTAAAGCTTTTGCGATATCCTCGGTTGTACTTTGTTCTGTTAGTTGGTTTTCAAGATATTTTCCATATCGAGAATTGATCTCATCGATTAATTCTTTTCGTTGCTTTGTTCCGGCGTTGCTTCGTTGGAGAGCGTCAAATAGGGTATAGGCTTCTGCCTGTTCAGTGGCGATCTCCTTGTTCATCTCTTTTAAAGCCCGGGCACTCTTAGTTGAATTATCCCATATTTTATAAATACCTACAGCTAAAGCGGTGATTGCTACTCCAGCCGCAATAATTGGATTGAGTCCTAACGTCACTAAAAAACTACGCATGGCAATTGGCGCAGCTTTGGCCGCAGCTAGCGCATACTCGGAAGCTATGGAGGCACGGATAGCGATGGCGTTCGCTTTTTCTATCAATACAGCTTTTGAGGAGGCTTTACCTTTTAGTTCCGTCCAATATGTATTTAATTTTATGACCGCTGTATAAAGAGCTAGAGTTGAAGTTGAAAAAATAACTAATCCTGTATTCTTACTGATCCAGTCAGCCATCAGAACTAGTTTTTTAGTCCAGTTCACGGTTTGATTCATTACGCTGATAATGGATGGATTGATCTTTTCCATTAACTCAATGCCAAGATCGTTAAGTTTGTTTTTTGCTTGTTGCATTTTAGCCGTGGCAGATTGGCTTTTTATCGTGGCCTGCTCTAAAGCGACGGATGTGCCAGTTACGGCTTTCGTATAATATTCTACCTTATCCGCTTCATTGATAAGGACAGAGGCAACATTGTAACCTTCTTCCCCGAACATCTTTTTGATAGCGGTAGCGTCCATTTGTTTTTTGCGGAGATTTTCCAGAGCCGTACTTAGCCCGACTATTTTGGGGTTTGTCTCGTCAGCTCCTGTTTGCAGGGTAAGGAAAAACTTTTTGAGTCCGGTACCGGCGATCTCGTCCTTGATACCTTTCTCTCCCAGAGTCTCTATGGTTCCAACCAGTTGTTCGATCGGGATCTTTGCGGAAGCGGCTGCGACACCACTTGTCTTTATAGCTTTGGTCTGGCTCTCTACGGCTGCTGCACCGAATTTACTTCCGGCGGCAAGTACATTTACATATCGAGCGGCTTGATCAGCTCCATCCCCATACTGGTTTAATGCCAAGGTGACGGCATCTACCGCATCCGTAAGTTTCATGCCACTGGCAGAGGCGAGGATGAGCGTTTGCTCCGTCACTTCTGCTAAAGCCTCTTTATTTGCTAGCAATTCGGGTTTAGCGGAACCTACTAATTTATAAGCTTCCAGTATCTCATCAGCGGATTGGCGTATGCGGATACCTTCTTCGGTAACTGTAGTGGAAAGACGTTTTGCTTGATCTGTAAGCCACTCTATACTTTCATCATCTAGGCCTGTAAGAGCTTTTACATCGGCCTTGCTTTCTTCCAGTTTATTGCGGGCTTCACGGAATTTGTTGAAAGTAAGAGTAATACCCGTAATGGCTGCCACTGCGGTACCAATGATTCCCATATATTTATTTACGAAATCTGTGGCACGTCCCCAGACCGAGGCTTGGCAACCGATCTCTACACGCATCTCTTGTTGGGCTAGTGCGGTTTCTTTGGAGATGCGTTTCAGCATTTCTAGTTTAGTGTTATATTCAGCGGTACCACGAGTTACTTTTTTCAGCTCCGTTGAAATTTTATTCTTTGTCTTTATTAAGTCATTATAAGTAGCTCCACTCAAGTTCTTCAATACTCTTTCCGTATCAGCGACCTCTTGCTTATACTTTTGCATCTTCTGGGTTTGGGCAGTCAACTCACGTTCTATTTTCTTTGCCGCCTTACTATTGCCTTCTCCCGCTGCTCGGAGATCGAGTAGCTTTTTCTCCAGTTCCCCGATTTTCGTCTCTAACTCCGATGCGCTAGTCATTGCGTCGGAGTTATCCAGATATATCTTGATGCTCCTGTTTAAATCTCCTGCCATATCCTAATCTTTATCTATGAAAATTCGTGATGCGTCGATTTGCATATCGGCGGCGTAGTCCGCTACGATGTCTGCCAGTTTGGGAAGATTCTTTTCGATGACGGGATCGAACCAACGGATCGGTTGGCGGTTGCCGGTTCCCATCAGGTAGAAAGAATCCGGGTTGGTCTTTTTCAGCTTCCCGTATTTGTCTGTCCATTTAGAGCCGCCCCGGAAACCACCTTGGCCCCGTCCGGCTCCCTTATGGATATAGATACCTTCACGGGCGAAACTGAATCCCACTCGTTCGGTCTCTCCTTTACTTTTGTAAATTCTGGGCTCTAGGGAGTCCGATAGGAACTCATCTTTCTGGACAAGCAAGGCGATATTCCCTTTCAAGTCTTGGATCACGTAGCCCATCCATTCCTTTACCTCAGAATTAAATTGTCTCAATTTCTCCTTATCCTGCCTACGTTCATACCGGGCGATCCGGCTGGTTGACTCTAGCGAGATCTCGAAGGGTAATCCTTCCCTCGCTCCGATCAGGGAGTTCCTGCGTTTAGGCGTGCGCATCTGCTCGCTCAATCTTTTCATGACTCCCATATCATACCCACATTGATTTGTCGATAGAGAAGGGGATAGGCTTTCTTAGGTTGAAGCCTAACATCACCCCATAGAAATTATCTCCCATGGGACCTATGCCACGAAAGGTCATGCTGTTTAGCTCTAGGAACTGAAGCCCGTTACGTTCCTCGTTCCAGTCGAGCATCATCCGGCAGACGATCTGCATGAGAAGGTCTTTGCATTCCGCTTTCGCAAAGTGAATCCCGTCGATATTCCCGGCCTCGCATTGCTTTAATAGGGCGATAAAATATTGTGGGATATTTACGAGGTTGTCATTGCTAAGCCAAGAAAAATCCGAGTTAAGCCCGTCGATGGCGACTAATACATGATCCCGGATAGAGGAGATACGTTCTTCCAGATCAGAGATTTCCTCTACCTCGTCGCTACGAAGGAAATGACATTCCCCCTCCGTATGACCGATAGCGGCTAGATGCCTAGCGATCCATTCCGAATACTCAAAGTGATTGTATATGTCCATAACATCCAATTTATAGACACAAAAAAAGCCCCCCGAAGGGAGCTTTTAAAGGACATATCTTTAAACTAAGGATAGTAAAAAGAAAAGGAAAAAGAAGATCAGTACAGTAGCTATAACCTTTGCCGTTGTATTTCCACTGCGTTTAGCCTCATTTATCGAGGCCCCGATCAGCATGACAAAACCTAATATGATAACGAACGTCAACATATCGCAAATATAATCATTCCTCTGGGAGTAACAAGCGTAACAGCTCCTCCAATCTCATGGCGGCACGCATTCGTTCTTCTTTACTATATTGTCCGTTTACATCGGTTACGATGTCGAGTAGGCGCAGGGCTTCTTGGAGTTTCATTTCGGTTCCTCCTTTCCTTCAAACAAGCATAATCTTTTTTTCAGAAAACTTAGAGCCGCGATAAGCGACAATGATTCTTTTTCAGAAAGTACACCCGGGGCATCATGCTCGCATGCAATGAAAGTGATAGCGCTGTCAATGGCCTTAACATCTTCTTCTAACCCACCTTTATCATTTTCCTGCCAATATCTGATCGCATCCAGCATCCGGTTTGATATACATATATCTTCCAGTCTAATCATTTTGGCCTCCTTTCTTCGCTGAGTTATAAACGAACCAAGCTACGATGACCAGTGGTAAGAACACTGGAGACAGCATAGCCAATAAAGCTACCGTGTACATTTTAGCCTCGTAAATGGATTTGCAGGAGGCGGTACCAAGAGGTAAGAGGTTGTAGAACTTTTGGACGGTTGTCCATGTGAAAGGATTGGATACCTTTACGCTTGTAGCCACCTCGGGCTGCAAGGTAATTGAATTTTTCTTTGTCATAATGTAACGCATTTAATAAATTAATATACGAGAAGGAAACAAAAAAGTTCCGCTTTCCCGTTGCGTTACACCTTGACAAGGCAGTGGGCGCATTAACGCTCCACACGGGGGTCGGAACTATATTTTTAACCGTAGGCATAAAAAATGCCCGCAGCAATAAATG
>OQVH01002384.1_pt1 | contig 9928 bp, 8 predicted proteins | sample 1691641 | NCBI WGS metagenome assembly OQVH01 (sample SAMN03418286, study PRJEB22391) | human gut metagenome | biome: human-gut; feature: organic feature; material: feces | host: Homo sapiens | place: Italy | collected 2013-04
ATGCTGCACGTATGGCGAAAAGTATTGATGATTATTATTGTAGTAGTGATGATGATAGAATTTTAGAAGCAGCAGAGAAAGAGGAATTTCAGAGAATTGTTCGTCCTGAATATTTAGGTGCACCTTCGGCACAGCATGTAGATGTAATCAAACATGCAGTAGAATTTATTCAGAATAGAGGAGAAATTGGGGATATACTAGTTGTTATTCTTGCAAACAATATTACGATAAAATCGGAATGGATTGATGATTGCGTAAAAATGATGCAGGATGATATGTCTATTTCTGCTGTTGTGCCTGTATATGAGGATAATGACCATCATCCTTTAAGAGGAAAGAGAATCAATGCAAATGGTAGACTTGAAATGTACGAGCAGGGAATGAAGGGACATATTTCTACAAATCGTCAAGACTTACCAAAGTGTTATTTCTTATCCCATAATATTTGGGTCTTAAATACAAAGAAGATGTTGGAAAGCCATTATGAGGGACAACAACCATGGGGATTTATGGGGAATAATATTGCATATTATGAGATAGATGAGTCTATTGATATTCATAAGGAAATTGATTTATATATTGCAAAGGAATGGCTAAAGGAAAATTACACAGATTAGTGAAGCAATTAGGCTAGTAAGAAGGAAAAATTAGAATAGGGAACTGTTGTAGTTCAGATATTCAATTTATAAATTGAATTCAAGTTTGGTATGGTTAAGTTAAGATACTATGGTTCTGGGATTAATTTTAGAGATAAAGTATCGAATTATATCAAAAAATCACTATATTTAGTACAATTTCCAGTATACATATTATATTTGTATGTATGATTTGAATGACTTAAACAAGAGAAGAGTAGGAAGACTAACTATTAAAAGTCAAGTATAAAATCAAAAAATTTTTGAATGAATTGCAGAAATGTATTTCAGATATAAAAGAGTCAAAAATGATTCTTAGAACCTTGAAAACTGCATGACAAGCAGAGTGTCATTGTTGGCACTCAAAAAAGGAAATATTTACAGAAATGAATTACGAAGCACTTTGATATGGCTGTCCGGATTTTTCCATTGCGTAAATCGTTCTCACAAGTTTCTTGGTAGCATGGGATAAAGCAACATTATAATGCTTACCCTCGGCTCGTTTTTTAGCCAGATATACTGCAAAGGATTCGTCCCAGTGACAGACATATTTGGTCGCATTGTAAAGGGCATATCGTAGATACCTTGAACCACGCTTTTCCATATGGGAATAACAGTTATCTAACTGTCCTGATTGATAGGTAGAGGGTGACATTCCAGCATACGCAAGTATCTTATCAGGAGAGTCAAAACGACTGAAATCACCAATCTCAGCAATGATCATGGCACCCATGCGGTAACTGATACCCGGAATGGTAAGGATTGGAGAATGAATTTCATCCATGATGGATTTAATCTCATTTTCGATTTCTTCAATCTCTGCATCGAGTTCATGAATGAGTTTGATGGTATGTTTCAGTTCCAAAGACTTTGCGGGCATATGAGAGCCGATAGAAGACCTTGCGGCTTCACGAAACATAACAGCGGTATCCTTGCCATATCTGCCCTTAGAACTTTCAGCGAGCAGATTTGAAAGTCTTGTGAGATGTGAATTAGCAACTGCGTCTGCACTTGGAAATTCGAAAAGCAGAGCATATACGGAAGCCATATGAAGTGTGGGAACGAGTTTTTCCAATTCAGGAAAGAGAATACAAACAAGTCTGGAAACGGAAGATTTCAGTTTTGCCCGTTCTTTTACTTTATCGAAACGATAACGAGTGAGTGACTTTAATTCCTCATTGTGGTAAGATGTATCTGAGTAGGACTTTAAGTTCATATCAGACATCATCATAGTGGCAATAGTACGGGAATCAACTTTATCCGTTTTCGTCTTTCTAAGGCTTAGACTTTTTCTGTAAAGATTGGTATGTAACGGATTGATAACGTAGGTGGTCAGACCTTTATCAAGAAGGAATCCCAAAAGATTGTAACTGTAGTGTCCGGTAGCTTCCAGTCCTACTTTTACTTTTGTAAAATCATCTGATACGGATTCAATTCTTTGAAACAGGTTTTCAAAACCTTCCCGATTGTTAGAAATGGTAAAGGGTTTAAATAATACCTCACCATCTGAATTAGTGATAAAGCAGTCGTGCTTATCTTTTGCAACATCAATTCCAACGTAAATCATAAGAATACTCCTTTGAATAAATTTTTTGCATCTTGAACGTCAGTTCAAGATGATGATACTGTTTAGAACCACTGGTACTCCTTGCGATTGTAACCTCGTTCTAAATAAACCGTCATGCGGTATCTAACTGATTAACAAATATACAAAGAGACTGTGGTTGTAGCCTTCCTAGAACCATCAAGTGGTAGGAGGTGAAAAACAATCCACAGTATCTCCAATAGTATAGCATACAGTCCTTGGAGAGGGACTATAAACACTACTACTTTATAATACGAGGATTAGATTATGGAGGACGAACTGCAAATTAATTTAGTTACGTTATTGCATTATATTAAAAAAAATGGAGAAGCATTGTACTCCTAATGTTGATGGGTGCTATATTAGCCAACTTATATTTTATAAAGAATAGTATTTCGGACGCAAAAAGTGTTTCAGAAAAAGTAGTAGAAGTGAGGTTGGAAAAACAATTGGAGTCAGCGATAGACCTGTTGTCTGACACAGAAAAGGATCAGGTTGATAAATCATATGTATTGTATGATTACAGCAATAGAAATTATCTTGAGGATGAAGAAATCTTGAAGAAGTCTTTGCTGATGAATGTAAATCCTCAGGCAATTCCGACATACAATATGAATTATCGGGTGAAAATGGAAGATACAGATGTATCGGATTTATTGAATGTATTTCAAGATACTTTGATTGACAATAGCACTCGTCAGGAAGTATTAGCACTAATAGGTGAAGAATATTCTAATACAGTAGTGGACGAGCTGATATCAGTAGCGGATGCAGCTAATGAGAATAACAACATTGTAATAGCTCAGAACAAATATTCTGGAATTTTGAATGTACAGATATATGGAAAGAATGAAGAACAATGTAGTCAGATTGCTGAGTTAATAGAGGAGCGTATGACATCGTATGCAAGTGAACTTCAGCAGTTGTTTGGTACATTTTCCATTGAAAAAATATCACAGCAATACTGTTTGTCAGCAAATGATGAATTAGCTGAGAAAAAAACAGATATGTTATCTGCAATGAATACTATGTATACAACAATGAAAAGCAGTACAACTGGTTTTACAGAAAATCAGATTACATATTTTAATCTTTTAAAGGAAAGCGATGAAGTGGGAGAAGCAGAGATAAATGATGAACTTGAAGAAAGTACAGTTCAGACGTCAGAAAATATCCCAGTTCAATATTTTAGTAAGAAATATTTCTTTATCGGATTATTAGTTGGATTGTTTTTGATGGCTATGTGGCATGCATGTGTTTATATTTTTTCACACACAGTAAAGGATGTGGATGAATTAAAACAGATTACAGGTGTTCCTGTATTTGGTGAATCTATTTATACAGATAAAACTAATAAAAATAATAAGTTTGATGATTGGATTGACAGTTTGTTTTCAAAAAAACAGCAAAATGGAGAAAATGCAAATGTTATAGAGCGCATTTGTCATGAGGCACAGCTGCAGGCTGCGCAAAAGAATGTGAAGAATATACTGATTACTGGATCTTCAGATTCAATTAAAGTAAAAGAAGTGAAAAATAAAAGTAAGCGATGAATAACATACCGTTTCAAATTTAATTGAAGATTTGGGATAATACAGTCAATAAACAGTAAACGACTACTTTATCTATTTTCAGATCTTGATGCGGATGTATCACTCTTCTTTTCTTAAGCAAAGGTAGCCGGTTACTGTGTTTAACTACTTTAGCTGACAGGAGGAGCAGCTTATGCGTAATAAGAGAAGAACAGACGAAGAATGGCTGTCATTGATTCAGCAATGTCGCAGCAGTGGATTTTCTGACCGTGTCTGGTGTGAGCAGAATGATATCTCTATCAATACGTTTTATAATACTGTCACAAGGCTGAGAAAGAAATCATGTATGATTCCGGAGACAGACAGGTTAACCGTGGATGCCACACATGAAATCGTACAACTTTCCATTACAGAAGAATCGCATATACCGATATCGGATCCAGTCAGACCGCTGTCAACAGATGCAGCATCAGAAGGTGAAGCACTGACAGTTATCATAAACGGCTGTAAAGTTACAATCAATAATCATGCCGGCAGGGATGTGATCTATCATACGATATCTGCCCTGCGAAAACTTTGATCGGTGATCTGTCCAGAGTACAGAAAATCTATCGTAAGCGATGAATAACACACCGCCTACCATATCTATATCTTCAAATCAGGGGAAATATTCGTTATTATCTAAATCGGGAAAGGGATGTTGAAAAAATCTTTCACTCAATTGAAAAATTAGATTTGAAAGTAAGAGTCACAAAACCGGATAAAAAAATGATTGTCAAAGAAATTCAGCTATATATAAATGGCAATTAAGCAGAGCAGCCTGATGCAACATTATGAGGTCAAAAATGCTAAGAAAATTTATTCATAGCTCTTTTATTTAAAGCAAAAATAGGTTATATTATTCTGGAATTTGAAGAAAGTGGGTATATTATGAAGGAATTTTTGATATGCCATGCCCTTATTGTGGAAAAGATATCTATGCACAGGTGGAGGCATATGAATATCCACCCGGAGCGATAAATTATGTCAGAAATACAGTTGTTGATGGGGCAGAACTTCAAACAGAATTAAGTGAGCAGAGTTTTATGTTGGAAGAGTTTTGAAGTGTGAAATAGAACAGTAGAATGATATTTAATAAAGCTGCAAACGAAGCAACAAGATAAAATTGATGCTTTGCACAGACATGGTTCTATGCTATAATAGCGCATAATGGCAAAAATCAAAGGATGAGAGGATTATCATGAACGAGGAAGAAGTACAGATTGATTTAATGACATTGCTGCACTATATATTACGTAAGTGGCGTAGTATTGTTGTTGTAATGCTGATTGTGGCAGTTGCTGCTAATCTATATTCGGTAAAGAAAAGTATGTCAGAAGCGGCATCTGTAAGTACAGCTGAAGAAGAAGTGGATTTTGAAAAGCAGATTGAAAATGCAAAAGAGGAATTGACAGCGGATGAGCTGGAACAGGTAGAACATGTATATTCCATGTATGAGTATAATTCGCAATTATATCAGGAAAATAAAGAGTATCTTGAAAAGTCGGTGTTGATGCAGCTGAATCCAAATGAGATTCCGACGGTAATGCTGAATTATCAGTTTAAGAAAGATCAGGCAGATGAAGAACTGTCTAATATCTTTACCATGTATGAGAATGCATTATTAGATAAAGATACTTGTACAGCAATCATGCAGGTATTTGGAGAAGAATATGCAAATACATCAGTCAGGAAATTGATATCAGTTACAGATACAGAGAATGTACAGAATAAAGATATTATAAAGATTCAGGATGAAAAAAACTCTGGCATTCTGAGGATTCAGATTTATGCGTGCAGCGAGGAACAGTGTGAGCAGGTTGCAGAAATTGTGAAGAAACGGGTGTTGGAATATACAGAGCAATTGCAGCAGATATTTGGAAATTATACAGTAAATGCTATTTCGGAGCAGTATTATATATCTAGTGATAGTGCGCTCAATGTGCAGAAGTCAGATGCGGTTAATGCAGTAAATAACGCATATAACGCAATGAACAATATCACTTCTGGACTTTCGGAGAGACAGATAGGATATTTTAATCTGCTTACAAAAGATGGTGAGGATCAGACACTTGTAAAAGTGGACACTGAAGAAAATGAGAATGTGATAGTTAAAGTACAGTACATTAGCATGAAGTATATTCTGATTGGACTTCTGGCAGGTATGCTCCTTGCAGTATGCTGGTATGCAGTTATTTACATCATGACACAGACAGTGAAAGATGTAGATGAAGTGAAGATAATTACAAATCTTCCGGTATTTGGAACTGTGCTAAGAAACAATGAGAATGGAAAGCGAAATATTATTGATCGATGGATTGATTCATGGTTTGTGCGTGATAAGAAGAGTGAGAATAATGAACTTTTATTAACACGTATCAGCCATGAAGTGGCAATGCTTGCAGGACAAAAGGACAAGAAGAGTCTTTTGATCGCATGTTCAGGAACTGACCAGAATGTGAAGAAACAGGCAGATAGTCTTGTGGAGAAGTTAAGAAAGCTTGGAATGAATGTTACAAGTACAGATAGTCTGGTTTCTGATAATACGGAAGTGCTGAAACAATTAGATAGTGCAGATAGTGTAGTCTTTGTAGAGCAGTTGATGAAATCTGAAAGAAATCAGATCAGGGAGGCTATAGAGCTTTGCAGGCGCTGTCAGGTTGAAGTGCTTGGAAGTGTAATTGTCGGAAGCGATTCATATTAGAATTGTAATATTTGATAAAAGTTCATATTAAAGAAAGTAAGTATCTGAAAAGTAGAAAAATATGTGATAAAAACACCTGCCTGTTGATAGCTGATAAAATATATCAGCATCAATAGCAGGTGTTTTAGGGATAAGGATTGGATAATTGTGAATCTGTCATCTGATGAGAATACAAATTCATCTTAACGGAGTTATTTTAAGTGATTCATCCTGTTTTCGCTGGTATTGGACCACATAGTATATTGTTTACAATTTCTAAAATGTTTATCACAGTAAAAATTGAAAGAAGCCTGGCTTACATTTTTCATATGCTGTTCATCTTTACCGGTTTGAAAACCAGCAACAGAACAGTATGCCCTTGATGTGCTGACAAGTTTAGAACCGGACAAAGTCCATAATGCAGAACCGGAACCACCTACTCCGTTGGTCCACCAGCTTATATGTATTCCATTGTAGTGAGTGTTATACTGTAAAATTTGATAATTCATCCCTTTTCCGGAACACTGACCGGCATAGATTACTTTGCCATTTTTTATGGTATATACAGAATAATCTACAATAACTCCACGATTACTTGATACAATCAGATCAGGGGTTCCATTTCTGTCAATATCCATTAGATAGAAACATTTTCCGCCAGATTGGAGCAGGATCTTTTCATATAAGAATCTTTGATCTTTTACTTTAACCTGACATTTCAATTTTTTAGAGCCGATTTTGGCTATAATTCTTGCGGTGCCTGTTTTCTTTGCTTTTACTTTTCCGGAAGAAACAGATGCAACTTTACTGTCAGTGCTTGACCAGATAACCTTTTTGTTTGTTCCGCTTACCTTGAGCTGATAAACACCACCAATATTCATTGTCAGTTTAGTTTTATTCAGCTTTACAGAAGCTGCCTGAGCAGTACACGGAAGCATTACTAGAGAAATAACCATTAGTACTGCGATAATAAATGAGAAGTGTTTTTTTAATAGTTTTTTCATTAACTTTCCTTTCTAAGTGATTTTTAGAAATTAGATGAAAAATTTTTGTATTGCATAAACAGATTTGTTTATGCAATACAAAATTTTTTTTAGCTGTAATATAATCCTTCATTATTGAAGAAGCTTATTTGATTAAGTTTATTATGTTTTTGTGAAACATGCATAGAATAAGTGCCGCGTTTATATATTATAAACCCGGAATCAGTTGCTTTATTGTAATAACGAGTAAAAACTTTCCATTTATTCTTTAGTAATTTTTGTTTGGCGGAATTTTCAGTCATTCCAATTTTAGCTCCATATACGGATATGCTATCATCAAATGCGTAAAAAGACCACTTTCTTTTTTGGTTAAGATTGTCAAAGGAACAAGTTATAAAACAAGTGCGGTCCTTTGTCGATCCATGTTTAGTATAATATACAGTTCTGCCTGAAGAAAAAGGTTTATTTAGACCTAGTTGTTTAGATGCTTCAGATGCTGTTTCGTTTAGAACTTCAGAAAGTTCTGTTTCATAGGTGTTAGCTGATTTAGTGGTAATTACTAATGTATTACTGTCAGAACTTTGAACTCTATAATTTCCTTTGGAATAAAGTGCCGTTACTGTAAATTTGTAACTTGTATTACTCTTTAAATTCTTAACGGTTGTATGGAAACCATCTTTTACGTACAATTCCTGAGAGTCATTTGGATTAGAAGTAGTATTATATTTCACTAAATAAGCAGTAACATTTGTCTGATTGTGATACATTTTTTTTGATGAAGTCCAACTTAACTTTACTGAATTGTTAGAAACTCTGCTGGAATGTAAAGTAGGCGCTTTGATGACAACAGGGACTAAATCTTTGTTTTTATTAATATGGAATACATCCGTTGTATAAATTGGTTTGTCTTGAATAAAAGTTTTTTTCTGATAGTTAGACTTTTTCCTGATCTCTTTTACAAGTTTTTTGGGAGCGTCTGCAAAGAGAACGGTTTTTGCAGAAATACGATAGTCTTTAGATACAACGGCATTCCACATTTTTAATGAATATGTAGTGCAATTATGCCAGAGGCAATCTGTTGAACCATCATGATAGTAACTCTCTGAAGGTGTTGCTGCTTCAATTTTTTCTAAACTTTCAGCTGAGATATTTTGGGAAATAGAATAAGTTTCTATATCTTTATCTACGAATAATTCCCTGTTGATATAAACCCCGCCATATTTAAAGGTATCATTTGTTGAATCAGGCCAGATTGAGACACTTAATGTATGAGAAGGTTTAATCGGATAATCATTAAAATAAAGAGTTTTTCGAGATATATTTTTAATAGTCAAGAAAGCATGTCCCTGAGTTTTTCCGTTAGAATTCAACAAAAGAGAATTTCCGAAGGCGTGAAGTGATAATTTAGCAACATCGTTACTGGCATATACAGGTGTGAAGTTTAGTAATGTGACTAGGAGAGTAAGAATAACCCCTTTAATTATATAAGATCTTTGTTTCATATAAAATTCCTTCTTATGATTGAGATACAATAGTAATAAGCTTTCATGGATTGGATTAAAGTTTACTGGAACGATTTTGGGCAGTATTCTTGTAAAGTTTGTACTTTTTACAACCTTTATAAAAATACTGTTTGAGTGATTTTTTATAACTGTTTATACCGGAAGTTGTGATTGGAAAATCTTGAAATTTACCATTTTTTCTAATACAGTAAACTTTAATATGTCCATGACCTTCACATGCATAGAGAGCTTCTTTAAATGTTGAATTTGATATTTTGTATAAATTGTATTCTATAGTCTGAGCACCTTGATAAATTTCCCTTATGGCTTTAAATTTGGGATTATAAAAAATAGCCTTGCTTTTTCCATCTGTAGAAAGTGTATGCTGTATTTTTCCTATATAAACCATCTTTCCTTTTTTGACAGTATAGATAAGATAATTGTTGGAAAAACGTTCAGTTTGGTTTGTACTGACAATAAGTTCTTTAATACCATCTTTATTAATATCCAGAGTACAGAACCAGGTGTAAGATGGATTCTTCTGCAGAAATTTATTATATATAGGTGCCTGTTTTGAAGTCGCTGCCTGTACGGAGATAGATATTATAAGATTAAGGCAGAATATAAAGCATATTAATAATAATCTCTTTTTATTCATAAGCTTCTCCTTATTTTTATCAGTCGCTGGTTGGTGCACAGGCATATGTGAAACTTGTTACGATATTATTTTTTATGGTTAGAGTTATGCAGGAGGCATTGCCCCACCAATAAACAGTTGGATTGCCAAAAGTCCTCATACCACTGTTTCGAAGAATGGAATCAGCCTCAGAATATGTCATTCCAAGTTGCATACCGGCAATACAAACGCCATAATTTCCATTATTTTTAACATATTGGTAATTTTGTCTTTTAGAATATCTGGGATGATTATTTGCACCAATAATCATTTTATTACCTGCGGCATAAAAT